>JACCDR012583108.1_pt1 | contig 32913 bp, 46 predicted proteins | sample 7446431 | NCBI WGS metagenome assembly JACCDR01 (sample SAMN15323443, study PRJNA562643) | freshwater metagenome | isolation source: river surface water | place: USA:Blue River Watershed | collected 2017-08-17
CCGACAAACCATTCTGCAATTGATTTAGGGCGCATCATAAGCATTACAACAATACTTGTTGCAGCAAGGCTCATGCCAAAAATTGTTTGTGCACTGTTGATTTTTTCGAAAAAATTTTCCATTCATCCGCCCTCCTATATCATTTAAATTTTTTTTCTTGCAATTCAATTTCTAACTTTAAAAATCTTTGGAAGAGTATATCAAATCCGCCTTTGGCGGATAAATCAGACAACATCAATTCAATTCTTTTTAGCATTTCGAAAAATTCCATTCTTTTGTAAGATTCAGATATCTTCATATTTGATTCAGATATCTTTATTTCCATTTCTGTTTTAATTATTGTAATTTGCGTTTTAATTATTGTATTTTCTTTTTCTAATTCTGTTATTTTATATTCTATTTTTTGTATCAATAGGCTATTTGTCCTTGCTAATTCATTTGTTTCTTTAGCGAGATGCTGCAAATTCTCAACTAATTTATTTGTCGAATAAATTTTTACAACAGCATAAAAAACAGCAAGTATTGCCGCAGATGCGACATAATAAAAAAAACTTTCGAGCCGTGGAAAAAGCCATTGCTCAATCATTTTTTTAAAAATCCAAGTCTTACTAATGCCTCAAGGTTGCACGGGTCAGCTCTAAATGCATCGTAATAAGGTAACTCATTGGCAACTAATAAAGCAGCCAAAACAAGTTCTGAGCAAAACCATTTGTTTTGTGATTGTGGCTTATGGGGCAAGGCGTGGCCTAGCAATCCGACAATGTCAAAACGCAATCCTAATAAACCATTAACAAAATTTCTAGCTTTTTGCTCATCACCAATAACAGGATATATAACCCATCTCTCATCATCATAATCAATTTGTTTTAGCCGGACACCGCCATCGATAAAAGATGATGAGGCGCTTAATCCATCACTAAAAATTAACTCAGTGTGCGAAAAATCACCACGCAACCACCACCGACAAATCTTGTTAAAGTAACCTTGTATGCCTGGGCGCGTACCTTTATAAAATGCTGCGTACATAATAATTATAAGCTTTCGGGGATAACGCCAGGGCAAACAGCTGGCCAATGAGCATACAAATCATAGTTTTCGCCAGGGTACTGATTTTCATCTTGTAAAAATGTCATGTGAGTTTCGTACGCATTTTGTACAAGTACTTTAAGATTAAAAATTAAAGGTATAATGTTTTGCAAGTCTCCGTAAGTCAAATTAATTTTTGCACCGTTAAGCGTTGACCATAAAATAGGATCTGGCAAACCTAAAAAATCATTATTTGGCAAATTATCAGTTTTATAATTTGTATAAAAAAAAGAATAATCTATCAATGCGTTTTGTGAGGTTGATATCCAGTTACCGTTATACAAAACTCCACCTGCTAGATAATATTCTTTCAATTGATTTATCCTTGGTAGGCAGAATGCCCTTATTACTGATGCCTTAGTTCTAGAGGCTCCATTTACCCACTCCATGAATGGATGCTGGTCATTATTTATATATACAATATCATTTTCAAAGTCATAAGCCAAAAATTCATATGGGACATTTTCTAGTTCTGGCGGTATATCCGCCAAAAAAAACATATTGATATTTGCGTATTGGAGTATCCCATAACAACGGCCTGAAATATATTCAAAATAATATTGCATTACTTAATCCCTAATCCCAAATAAAAGTTGATAACATCCATGTCAAATTTTGATTACCACTGCCATTTGTGTCAATACCGTGCACTGGATCCATTAGATATCTATTTGTTGATGCGGTTAAGCTGCCGGCACTATCCGTGACAGTCCCATTGTATGTTACGCTTTGCACTTCGCAAGCTGGCCCCGATCTTGATGCAAGAGCATACTGCAAATAATTTTTGGGTAGTCTGCCAAAATTAAGCGCAATAGGCGATACCCTTTTTTGTATATAAAATCCACTTGTCCCAGTGTTGCGCGTTATTGTTGTTGACGTACCATCAACTGCCTGGTACTGGAATTTTGATTTATTCGCCAAATTAGTTAATGTCGGTGTTGTTCCATTCGCGCCTGTTACTATTTTGGCGAATAATACATCCAAGACTGTGGTATCAAATCCACCCCCAGAGGTTGCATCAACAGTGCCTTTTAGGTTTATTGGGGTTACATCTGTATCCGTCCCCTGCTGGACATAAACAACAAGACTATCTGTTGTATTATCATAATAACCGCGCAAATAGTAAGTTGAGTTGGCCAATAAATTTTTTGAAAATGCCGGAATTTTAACGGTGCAATTTATACCGGCAATGCTTGCTACAATTTCTTTGCCAATCAAAATAAACTCATTGCCTGCCATCTGTACAGTACCGCCTGACCCTGCCAATGATGACACCGATATTGTGGCTCTATTATCAGATGTATTGATCTCGGGGAATTGCAGTAGATTTAAGATTATCGCATTAGATGGGTTGCGCATAAAATATTGCACATTGCTTGCGTCCCAAGTTAATTCAATTATGTGTCCTTCGCCGGTTATATCCCCAGGGGCTAAATTTACACTGCCTGCTTTTCTAATCGGCGCAGGAGTTATCCCATTAGGGCTAAACGTAACATTATCTGTATTGGGGTTTGTAGTTTTTACAAAAAATGTCATACCATCAACTAGCGTAGGTATGGGCGCAAAAGTAGCTGTAATAGCGTTTGCAAGGCCGGTAGCAACCGCATAATTATAACTACTTGCCTGTACCTCTGTTTTGGTCGCCGCATTGCCCGCAATAGTGGTATTTAAAACTGATAATGCCACAGATTTGTCATCAACACCTTGTCGCACTAGCAAAATATCTGTTGGGCTTAATGATGCAGCAGCGGGCAATCCAGATAAATTAACCTTAGTTGCTCCTAGTTTTGATATGATTGTAGGTTCGCTCGCTGCCAATGATAATAATGCAGCATTTTGCGCGAGTAAATCGCGTACTTCAGCTTCTTCCGTTGGTGTTAATGCCATTTATATACTCCCTGCTTGTCTTGATGTCGCCAAAATCAATACGTTAGTCCCGCCTAATACCGGCTGATTACCTGATGCTGTGGCGGTGCCTAATGTTAATATATTGCTACTTACTACTTTTAGCACATGCACATCTGTAACTAGATTTTTATAACCGATCGCGTACAAATATTTGTTGGGGTCTGCTTTGTCAATAGCTTGCAAACCAATAAAGCTATCGGCCAATGTAAATAATGCATTACCGGATGCATCGCTCAATTTATCGCGATTAATCAGCCTAAAAATCCTTTGAAATAACCAATTAAGCCACTGTGCAGGCAATGGTTGCCCCCTGGCCGCAGCCGTTTGCGGTACAAATCCTGATGCCATAATCGCATCTGGCAAAGAGCCGACATTTTGTTGCCCGTCAGGATAATTAACGGTAGTCTCGGAAAAAGTGATCATTGGAATACTCCTGTTAAAATATCATGCCCTAGCGTTGTTGCTTGGTTGGCATCATATACAGCTAATGTTGGTGAGCCAAGTACCTCTAGATATCCTAACCCAACATCTAACTCAGACGGGACAACTCCGCCTAATGCTGATTGACCAGATACAATGGCACCTTGCGATACTTGCAAATCCGCATTATTTGCCGTCAAATAATCTTGATCGGCATTAACAAATAATTCGCCAGGTAAAGGCTGACGAGTAAACCTAAATGGCGTATTAGCAAATGATACCATCACAGGCACGGTTGCAATCCCTGCGGGCGAAACATCCTGTACTTGTGATTGTATACGATTATCTACAAAATAACCATTTGTATATAACAACACAGTTGCCGGATATACCTCTATGTATTGCATATCCGTTGGGTCGGTTAAAAATTTTAATGCCGCTAAAAGTACTTGAGGGGTGCCTTCAGAAACATTGACAAAAACCCTAAACAATAAAACTCTTCGATAAGTTTCGTCGTCTCTGCCTTGTCTTAATTCGCCAACGATATTGCCTAAATTATCCAGCTGCTGACCGACTGAGCTTTCTATCCATCTATTAAATTTTAAATCATTAAAATCTTGTTCGATGGATTGCAGCGGCCTAACTGATTCTGTCAATAATTTTTTAAGATTTTCTGAGCCGTCAAATTGGCCTGCAAGTCTTGATAATGCAAGCTCTATATGATTTATCATGATACACCTATAACAACAATGCGGGTCGCCGAAAAATCTGCAATAGTTGCCCTACCTATTGGGATATTAGCCGTCGAATAGCTTGGCGTATCTCCAGGAGCGTTAGTAAGTGCAGCCTCAATTGTCATTGCACCAAGTCCAGTAGTTGCATCAAAAATGTATCCGAAAATACGTTGTGTAATGATGTCTTCGCCGATATTTAAATCATTACCATAAGCAATCACAGCATTAGTTATTGCTGTTACAATTTGAGTACTTAATGCCTCTTCGGGATATAGTTGTGTGACGGTTACGCGCACCCATGCGTAACGAGTTTGAGACCTTGAAAATCGCATTATTTGTCCGTCACCGTTTTCATCGGTAACAGTAACGCTAGTATTGCCGTAAGTTTCAATTCCTGCGGGTTTTACTTCGAAAATTTTTGACGCAATATCAAAATCTAACCCACCAATAACGACAGTTTCAAAACTATGTGGCGGCAATCCAAAAATATCAGTTGTATCGCTCCTATTTTCATACACCGCAACATAGCTTACAGAATCCACCTCAGCCAAAATACGTGCACGTATTGCTTTAACGGTTGCAGCACCAGTGACTTGTATATTGTTAGCATGGCGGATACGTAGCTCCTCATCCGTTTCAACAAATCGCCCTGTAACACCAGGAGCTAAATTTTTTATGCTATCCCATCCAACAACAGGCGTATCAATAATGCTCAGCGCGCCAACAGGGAGCACATAAGCGCCTAAATCTATCGCCTCAAATAAGACTGGTGAGCTTAGCTTATCAATTTCTAAATTTGAGCCTACAGTTAGTGTATATTCATCTGCCTTATTAATAGATGTAATGCCTAAAATAGCGTTTGTGTCTGTAGCCACATACAATACAGGATTTATCAACGCTTTTAATCCGCTAACAATTTCTTGCGCTGTTGCGCTAGCATCCGATGTATAGGTGTAACCAACACCATTTAAAATTATTTGATATGCAGTATTATTTGCAATAACTAAAGGTTTTACTAGTACATCTAATGCCCTAGCCCTGCTTATAATGCTGTCGCTTAATGATGTATATATTCTTCCATCTTGAGAGCGGACAAAAGACCCTGCAGGTATTAGTGTACTTTCTGCGCCATAACACGCGGCTATTGATCTTGTTGGCGTTGCACCTAATCTTGTAAGCCCTACCAATGCAACTGCTCCATCAAGGCTAGTTCCTTCGGCTGAAAAAGGATACATGCTATTGTAAGTATCTTCAGCTAGCTCATAGATTTCGTCTAATGCCGCAGAAAAAATAGCAATTATTTCGCCTATAACGCTATCTGCATTAGTATTAATTGCACCAAATGCATCAGTAAATTTTTGATCATACTCTGCTTTGATCTCATTTAGCCTAGGCCTTATATATCCGCTATTTGTTAAACTCATGTGGCAACCTCAACAATTCCAAATAAAGTATCGGCGGCAAAATCTATATTTAATTTACGATTTATATTGTCAAAACTAAAATTAAATTCAATAATTTGTCTAACGCCAGAAACTTCTAAAATGCTTTTTTTTATTGCTGCTATAGCTCCAGATAAAGTAAGCTGTTTCCCCAAAATGCTTTGTAAATAAGGGGTGCCGAACTCCGTATCTAAAAACCATTCTCCAACCCAAAGCTTTAATTTTATTTCGATTTGCTGGCGCACCTGCTCAGCATCCTGACATAAGATTAAATCAAAATTTTGAAAGAAAATATCGTGATTATTATCTAATTTAATATCGATCATATCGGTGTTGATGTATTAGCTGCTCCAGATACTACACCACCATGCCTGTGTGTGTGCAATACAATGCCATTGCTTGATAGATTACCCGATGCATGGGTAATATTACCATTAATAGTCGTTGTCCCGCTGCCACCAAATCCTGACATGCCGTTGAGGTAATTAAATACACCTTGCGTGGTAAACGTACCTGTATTAGTAGTGCTTGGCGTATTAATAGTAACACCACCAGGCGCATTAATTATAAGCTGCCCGCTAGGTGTAATGCGCAAATTAGCGCCCCCAAAATACATCGTAGCATCATCATTATTAGTGCTATCACTTAATGTAGCACGTCCTAAATCACACATGATTGCATAAGCATCGGACAAGTCAAAGGCACGCCTATCGTCTGACCCATCAACTGCTTGCTGCGCAAAAACCAATAGGCATTTATCACCAACGTTAATAGGGGCTTTAAATCCAGCATTACCGCCGGAAAAAGACGGCCAACAAATTCTAACATTTTGGATGATTGGATAATCCAATACATCACCATCTGCAAACCTTTTTTTTACGTCTGGCGATATGTTAGCTAATCCGTTGCTATAGCTGACGATAGTACCTGGCAAGCAAGTGTTTACATCCATCATATTTGCCCTAAACATATCGTTTAGAGCATCTAAAAAATTATTGGAATTTTCGGCCATTAAACACTTCTCAAAGTTAACTCGGTTTGCCATTCGGCGCCGTGCGTATCGCCAACATGCATTAATTCTTCAATCCTAAAAAATTCGTTATCTATTGTTGCGGATTTTAGCTTAATATATCCGCCTGGCTCTAATAATGGCAATAATAAACAATTTACTTTATAGCCAGTTACTTGCAATTTTTCTACTTTTTTACCCTCTGATATGGTATTTAATTTTACAACATTTTTTTGGTTTTCTGTTATCCCTAATTTTGATGATGATTTATCCGTCATCGTTTTTGTTTCTTGCATTGGTGTATTTATCAACCCTGTATTTTCTGATAAAAAATAGGCCTGCTTTCTAAAAACCCCGCCTTTTTCGATAATCTGAATTTCATTATTTTGGATAGACCATTCAAGGGCAGCATTTTCGCAAGCCTTACTTAATGCATCCCTGACCCGCCCAACAAAACTAAATCCATTAACATACTGTTTGTTTACAATCGATGTTGGCAATGGCCTCACTGGCAAACCAAATTTATTACTTAAGTTCTGTATTACTTGTGCAACTTTAATGCCAGCATTAAACGTAATGCTTACTTTGCTATCTCTGAAAGGGATATAACCATCACTTAATTCTATTTCTGTAATCCAGTCAGATTGTTCCCGGTGGGTGAAAACACGAATTATATTACCGGTAAAAATAGTTGATTCTCCAGTATCTTGCTCGTATCCTGCTTTCAAGATGAGTACATTACCTACTTTTTCGACAATCGCCCTTGTCTCTTTAGTCAAATTAAATACTTTAACAGTACAATTGTTTGGAGATTTTGTTGCACCTTTTTGAATTGAAAAAGAAATACGCAAGCCTTTAAGCTCAATGCCTTTGCCGCCTGCCTGCCCGATAACTAATGATGCTAAACGGTTGTAAAGCATTATGCATCACTCACATAATACAAATTAAAATTAGTCGCTAAATCGTCGTACAAAGGTCGTTCTGCATCCCCGTTTTCCTGGACAAAATAAAAATCACCAGGCGGCAATAATGTATTTTTAAATCTCTTAATAAGGCTGTAATTTTTTACCATTTTGATACCAATCAAAATAGGCACTTCTTCCGCGGTATAAATCGATAGGGTAAAAAATTGCCCTCGCTCATTCCACAAAACGCGCAATATGTAAGGGTTCAAATCCAATTCTATACTCAAAAATTGGTCTGTTGTTTGGCTTAATAAAGGTATTATATAAGGTGTCATAACAACGCATCTACAGCACTATCTTTAATTCTTGACAAAGTACTAGTAAGTTTTTGGCTTGTATTAATCTGTGCTTGTTTCTTACCAGTATTTTTTGTTGGCTCTGTTTTTTTTGCAACGCTGCCATTTTTTCCGCCAGCTTTTGCCGTTTTTTTTGCGCTTATGCCTGGCGGTACATCTACCGTTTGAGTTTCAACTTTTCTAATATTCAAAAAATTACAAGTAAACTCTAAAGCCTCACCAATGCTTACATTGCGCGGAATTGCAATTGATGTAAGCACCATATCAATATAAATTTTATATCTTGTGTATACGGTAACAGTTTCTTTTTTTTTGATCAAAAAATATAATAAGTCGAAGACCTCTTGTAATCTTAAGCCTGGTGTTGTTGATACTCCTGCACCAATAGGATTATCACTTACAAAACATTGCAATGTAAGTTTGTCGGCCTGCTCAATAACATGATCTGAGATAGGAGAGCCAAATTCTACGGGGTTTTGCGTGGCGTCAGCTGCCCAATCGTGAGCCTCTTCGAGGTTTGCATCCAGCTCAATATTTCCAAAATCATTGCCGAATTTTGTTTTAAATGCCGAGCCGCTAAAAAATATTCCGGTTGTCATGGCGCGTACAAGGATATATCCCTGGCTATTTTTGCATTGCCTTGCTCGTTAAAAGACCTTTGCGCAGCAGAGCGCAAAAATTCAGCTTGTTGCGCCGATGTGCCTTGTGGTACTGTAACTGCCACATTAGTTGTGTTTTGTATGTTTGGCCTTGATGCAGCGCTAACAACTGGAGATACGGCTGCACTAACAGGCGCACCATTTGCACCAACGGAAAATTTAAAAATATCTTTAACCATACTAAACGCATTTTTAAAAGCATTAACGACAGGCTCAAAAAAAATGTTGTATATAACATCCTTTATGCTTCCGAGATATTTTAATGCATTTGTTTTGATTTTTTTCAAAAAATCCATTACTGCACTAATAGCATCACTAACATTTAAGACAACACGATCAAAATAATCTGTAACGCCATTTACCGCAGTTTCAATCGCATCAACGATATAGGTTATAAAATCATCGTAATAACCCTTAATAATATTTAGAGATTGAAATATAACAGAATCACCGCCCTTAAAGCCAACGTATAAATCCTCTATGACTAGCGCTAAGCCTAATATTACTGCTGTCATTGTTAGCCAAGGTAATAATGCAGCAATACTTGATAATTTAAAAGCCATCAACATTTGAATAGCTTTTGCGCCAATTGCAACGGATAAAGCAATGCCAAAAAATTGTATTGCATTTTTACCGCTGCCGAATAAATCTATCACTTTTTTTAAGCCAATTTCCAATACATCAAAAAAATATATGATGCCATCTGCCATTGTTTGGATAAATCCGGTCTCTCGATTTAAATTGTCAAGAAATTTAAAAAGTCTATTGGTCACAATAGTTATTGCGCGACCAACAGTCATCGGCATTTTTTTGAATTTTTCGTCGAAATAACTCGACATTTTGCGAGTTGCCTCTATCACTTGTTGTGATGTTAATTTCCCTTCAGAGGCTAACTTTTTTAGGTTCTCCCGCGGCATATTGAGCGTTTCCGCGAGCTTGTCTAAAAATTGTGGGGCTGCCTCTGCCATTGCCCGAAATTCTTCGCCCTGCAAAACCCCAGAACTTAGGGCTTGCGAAAATTGCAGCATCACCGAGGCTGCCTCTTGTGCAGATGCCCCGCTAACAGTCAAAGACTTTGAAATAGTATCAGTGATGCCTAGCAAATCCTCTTGCGTTGTTATGTATTTTTTTGCGGCGTTACCAATCCTAACATATAGAGTGCCGTATGCATCTATGCTTGCGCCGGCTTTGCTCGCTCTATCTGCAACCTCATCAAATGCCGCTCCAACATCGCCTTGTGTTTGTGGTAATTGAGCTAAGCGAGCTCTTAAGTTTTGTAATTCATCGGCTGTTTTTACGATGGATGATGCCGCAAATGCGTAAAATACATTACGTATTGTATTAGCAACCATTTGCGCACGTCCAGCACTACGCTCTAAGCTATGGTCGAAAGTTTTTAGTTTTTTATCGTCGACATTAAAACCAAGTCTAGTGATTAGTTCGCGGACAATCATTGTTTAATACTCCTAGCATATTCTTGATTTTCGATCTCAATTTGCATATCAATTAATGCGTTTATTTTGTGGATATCCTCTACAGTTGCTATTCCATTTTTTACATCATCCAAAGTTATCTTGCCCTCTAAAATTGGGCGCCATATCCAATATTCATCTTTTAATTCTTCGTATAATTCTCCAGGAATTTTTACGCCTTTTCTTCGCTGGGTAGGCTCCCAAAGCGGCCGACCAGCGAATCGAAAAAAGGGGCAAACTGATACCTCATGACTAAAAATATTAAAGTGTAAAGATCATATAAATTGTCAATGCTAAAACATTGATTAATATCTGTGCCGTTTTTTATAGTTTTTTTGTTTTTTAGGCAATAAACTTTTGCCTCATCAAACAGAGGCAAAATTAAATTTTCAAAGATATGCTCATCAACATTTTCTGAAATTAATTTCGCAGCCTCTGAAATATCGGTTTCTGAAAATTTTTTGCCGGCTCCAAACAAAGCGCCAAAGACAGGTAACGCAATTTTTTGTGCTCTTAGTAATAGCTTATTACCCTCAAAAGCGTTCATCTTTATGCAGGTATACTCTTGGCCATTAATTATAAAAGTTTCAGTTTGCATTAATTACCCCCATGAAAAATTATTAAATCAGCGGCGCTAAAAACCCAAACACGTTCACTAATTTCTTTCCCAAACGTGCCCTCTGGAATTGATTTTATCCAGGCACTTGTTGCTGTACAAAGCGAAAATCCAGATAAATCAGCAATTGTTATGGGCACATCAATTACCCCATCATTGCCAAGATTATCAATTGCAAACAAGGCAGATAATTGTGCATTGACATTACTTGTTTGTAGTAAGCGAAATTCAAACTCTCCAGTTTTGTTTGCGTTACGCGCGCGCGCAACACTGCCATCACCACCAACGCGCATAAAAGACATATCTTCGGATCGCCGCGCGATAATCATGTCCCCATCGCTAAACCCAGATAGCGTTACCCCAGCAACGCTGCAAATCATTTTTTGTGGGTCATACGTACCCGTTAAAATTGCTGCCATGTGATTATCTCCGATATATTATAGTTCGTAGGCTAGCGCGCCTGCAATTTCTACTGCGTGGATAGCTCCAGCCAAACGTGCGGTAAATCCTAAATTTAAAACACGAGTTGCTTTGATTGTTGGGGATATATCTATTGAGCGTGGGTATGTAATTACAAATCCAGGTACATTGTTACCGTTACTATCTAATTCATCCGGTGCTATACCGCCAACATTAACACCCTCTTGCAATGATTTACGTAAATTATTAACGCACAATTGTATACCTTGATCTGTATAAGGTATTTTGTCGCGATTAATCATCATTTGTGCCATATTGACTTGTATTGTATCTTTGAGCCAGTCCCTAAATCTAATAACATCAATCCATTCTCCGGATGATACTTTGCCAGGATTGGTCAAAAATATTTGATCTTGATATTTTTCAAAAGTGTTGCCGCCTTTTGCTAGGATGGTATTACGCTCTGTTGTTGTTAGATTGCTTGCGGTAATACTAGATAACCCTTTTAATGCCCATGTCTCGGCTCCAGGCTGTATCGTAAATACACGTGCCGCCCAAGCAGCATCCGGGTATTCTGTGGCTGCTGCCGTATGATACAAGGCAGCTGTCCTAAACAAACGAGACGCCTGAAACAGGCTTAACAAATCTGTTGACAATGCGGGATTTAAAACATCAGCCTCATTTGTTGCCGTGATAAATAATTTTTCGTTTGCCTCTGTCCATGCCGCCGCATCGATTTGTGTTTGCTTTACGCGCTCTGTCATGATTAGACCGTACCAATTACGATCGATATTTAGAATTGCATTTAGATCGTCTGCTGTTGCGGTGCCGCCTGATAATGGACTAATTAATCCCCACGATAGATTTGTCCCGAGTGTGATTGACCCAATATTAGTGCCTATCCATGCAAGCTCAAGAGTATTACCAACAACTACCGCCGTGATTATTGCATTGGTATCAAGCGCAACTTGTGCGGCAAGACCGGTTACGATCTCAAGGGCTGTTGGGTTTGCATCTGCGGTAAATGTATAGGTTGTTGTATTAACCTTGATTGTATATGTACCTGCTGGTACAAGTGTTGATACATCTACAACACCCTTTAATACGGCACGACGCCCTACTTTAATTTGTTTTGGACGAGGGATTTGTCCAAACGCCGCAGAAAGTGCCAAAATAACTGGTTGCGGTAGATTATCTGCTGATGCCTCTGCAAATGTACTGTATGAGCGTACGCGCTCAGGGAATGACATAAGCGGCGCAACAATCATAGGTGTGCCAAAATTGCCGCGGACTACTCCGGTTGTTTGTAGCGCAATTTGTACGTTTACAATATCGTTTAATGTTGCCATTTTATCCTCACAAAATTACTGTTATCTGTCCCGTCAAATCAGGATTAATACTTGATATATTTAGGCTTTGGTTGGTCACAAATTGAGACTGGATATTTACAGTATCTATTATACCTACTCTATCCAATAATTCACGACCAAAACGGATAAATAAATCAATTGCCGCTCTTGGCTCAAGATAATCATTATCAATCAAAAATGGTATGTCTAATATATCACCCATATCAAATAATATAATCTGTTGCGCCCGCCATTTATCCAGCTCAGTTGTTTTTTTTAGGTGATCTCTAAAATCAGCGCAAACAGAATCCGAATTATCGCCTATTCTTTGTATTTGCAAAGTTGCCTCAACAACCCCTTGGATTTTTTGATCGCCGTTTATATCCACTCCTTGACCATATGTTGGATTGCCAATATATCGTTGCGATGACGCTCTTACAGTCCAATAAGGCAATGTTGGGCGAGGCGCATTTTGATTAGCTATAATAAGCTTTTCAGCGCCTATTACATCTTGTAAAAGAGTCCACAATATCCCTTCGTATATCATTTACGGCCTCTTTAAAACGCCAGTTAACCAATCATTGATACTTGTAAATTTTATAACCCTTGATGCTATATATTTATAATGATTAATCACATCAGATTGATTAGCAAAAAAACTAATCAATTCATAACCATAACCTTCAAAAACGAATATATCCGACTGTATATTTTCATCTTGAGTTGCCAAATTTAATTTATCATCAGTATAAATTTTTTTGTAATCCGATAGATGCCTACCTTGCGGCAAAATCTGCATATCTTGACCCATTACAACAGGCTGCGCAGATGCCAATATATTTAGTGTTGTACGTGTGCCGCCAATCCATTTTCCATTTACGTACGCCCCTAAACCTTCGCGCAAAACTAAAAAATTTTTTCTAAAAGAGCTCATTTACTTGGTCTACTTGGTCTAACGCTAACTTGTATTGCATTAACTAATGCGCCAGTATCAACTAAGGTTTTTGTCGACCCTTTTTTTCTTTTGATCGTTATATCTTTTAGCTTTGGCAAAATATCTCGCCCAGTAATTGTTTTTTGTATGCGTTTCACGTGTTGCAATCCAACGGTAGTTAACGCTTGATCTGTTGTTGCTTGCCCTCGCAATACTTTACCGTATTGCGTTTTTAAATTTCTTTCGATTTTATTCACATTTTCATCAAATGCCATTGCCATAAATGGCCTACTAGGTATTTTTTCAGTTCCAAACTCGTTATATGCGGCATATTCCGCAATACTTATTTGATCTTTATTAACCGCCCCTTCCAAGACTCCGACAGCCACTTCTTTTTTTTGCAACCGCATTAATTCTTCTTTTATTTTTTTATAGCCTTTGTCGTATATTTTAACCGCCATAACAAACTCCGGTCATAATATGTACGCCGGCACATGGCGCTATCAAATCGTCAAATTGCCTACCATAGCTTGTTTGGCTCGTAGTGGAGGACGAATTCATCACTACATTTCCATATCGGCGCTCTAAATCACCCTCTTTTTCTGAAATCAGGTTACTAACAACTGCACTACCACTTGTTGCACTAGATACAGACAATTTTAAAAGATGAGCTGCATAAAGTGCTATTGCCATGTTTTGCTGCTCGGTGGATAAACAACTCACATCAATAATAGCACTTGCTACAGTCAACCATTTTGACACTTCAAGGTCGGGAGTGCCCGCAAATTCTGGGGCAAACATCCTAAAATATTCAAGGCTTGTCATCTTCCGATTCTGTATTTTTATTCAAATCTTTATTTTTTTGATTTAAACCAATACGTTTTGGATTTTTACTTTCTTCGTTGATTTTTTCTTTTTCTTCCAAAAATTCAAAATAATCTTTGTTTAAAAATTGCGAAAAAGAATCATCAATATTAGCTTCGCATCCTGGCTCGATAAAAATCGAGCCTATGGATATAATCCTAGTTGTTATGTTTTTAACCTTCATTTTTAGATACCATCTGCGAACGAAAAAGCCAAAGGATATTGTACTTGTAGCCCACCAAAACGTGACTCCATCGGGATACTAAATTCAAGTCCATTTAATTGCGGCGCATGTTGAAAATTAAGCATTGGTATATTTAATTTCCAATTCATCGCCGAATTTTGCAGTGCATACATACGATCAGTACCACTTGCACCCATACCGGATAATTCCACCAGTCCTTTAATGCTTAATCCAGGGTGAGACATTTCTAAAAATCCTTTGATCGTCACATCACTCGCCGAACTATTTTGCGTTGACATGATCTGAGTATATTGCGTTAACGGCAACCATACCTCTGTCGCCATGTATAAGCCTTTCGAATTGATATGTATTGCATTAATCAACTGATTAATATCACGCACAATTTGTACAGGCGTTTTTGTGGCAAAAGTTTTTGAGGATCCCGTACCGTCTGCAGCTATCGTTACCTCTGGGATTGCGCCAATTGATTTTAAGCCGGACAAGCCAATATAGTTGGCATCCCCGAAAAACGCTAATCGATTAATTAATTGTCGTTGAGCATTGGCCGCCGACATTGCTTTTGTGGCATCCAGGCTTTTGTTTGCCATGCGGGCGGCGCGAATATCTTGTTGAGTATATGCATAATAGTTGGCCAAAGTAACAACAATATTTGAAAATTGTTTGCCTTTGACGTCCGCACGAGGCAAATCATTTGCGTTATTAGCAATAATCCTTGCCTGGCCAATCTCTTCGTATTGGTTATATGTAATCACTTCCGCGCCTGGATTAGCACTTGTATCAATTGGCATATTGACAAATGCGGCTAGTTTTGCAAACTGCACATCATAACTTTGTGACTGGATATATTCGAGTTCGCGCGCGAAAAAAATAGACTCGTTGCTATCCATACGATTTGTTGATTGGATTGCATTTAAATTGTTGTTGTAATTAGACATATTTTACCTCCACTAAAATTAAACCTGCTGATGTTGTTGATGTTAATGACTTAACGGATATATACTCAAACTCTAAAGCTCCTGGGTCATCCGTTAATAACCCCGTCCCAAGTTGGCTACGCAAAAAAATATTTGCAGGTATAGCCTTTGCGGTATTTGTCCATATCCTGCCGGATTTAATAACTGGCACAGGGTCGCCCCTCAAATACCCTAAATCACCATCAACATTTTGTTGATTTTTACCGCCGACTGCAAAACCTATTGCTGGGCTTTTACCGGCAAGATTTGCGCCAATCGAAGGGAATAGTTTATCCGGATCAACAGAGCCAAACCTTACAGCCTGCCCTAATAGGATTCTGCTTGTTTCGTCCACATTAAGCGCCGGGTGTGTATCAACTACAAATTTGTAATAGCTATCAACCAATCCGGCATATGCCGGATTAATATCCTGATTAAGCAAAATTTGAGACATATTTATTTATGCCATACTTCTACAAGGACTAATCCCGCAGCTGTTGTAGTCGTTAACGATCTTACAACCATATCCGCAATTTCCTCTACCGCGCCGCCGGCTGCTGCACTAGTGAGCAGCCCTGATACTGTATCAAGTCTCAACTCCAACCCAGGAAATGCAATTGCAGAAATTGCATTTGCCCATAACCTGCCGGATTTAAGCACCGGCACTGGCTCTCCAGATTTATAATCGAGTGCACCATTAGTAGCTTGTTGTTGTTTGCCCTGTGCGACCGCAAACCCAATTGCGAGCAATCCTGAGGTCGTATAATTGCATTTGTAGACTCGGTTAACGTTGCCGCCAGTGCCTCCGTCACCTTGCCTAACAATATTACCTAGCGGTATATCTTCACCTGCTGGGTAGGTATCTATAATATTACGATCTAGCCCGTCCAAAAGGCCTGCAAACGCAGCCTGATAATATTGACTTACTGATGCCTGTGCCATTTTTATACCCCGCTTAATTTTGTCAAATTATTCATAAAATCAGAATAAGAATTTAATTTTTCTGAATTTTTTTCACCTTGCGAATCTGCAACCTTTTTTCTCTGGCTTGCAATTGCATTATTTTTTTTGCCATCAACAACAATATCAAATGCAGCTTGGATATATTCATCTGATCTATTTTCAAGATTAATGTCTTGATTTTCAGATTTAATGACTAGACATTTAATTTCATTGTCCGATTTTCCTGCGCAATCAACGTCAAACTTTGCCGCAATTTGCTCTAATTTTGCGCGTTGCTTTAATTCTTCGCGCGCGATATTTAATGCGTCATCACGGATTTTTGCCTCTTCGGCGATTTTTGATTTTAGCAAATCGCGCTCAGCACTTAGCGCATCAAATTGTTTTTTAATATCTGCATTTTTTTCAAAAAGGCCTTTAATATCTGATCTTAATTTATCAAATTCAACCGCTACCTCTGGCGCTGCGTCATACTCCAGCCCATTATCTAACCTTACTTTTTTCAATTTTAGCTCCTCAAAAAAATCAATATTAAATCTAGCATTACCTGCGCGGCCTTTGTCCACAATTGCTAAGTGATTAATCCTAATATTACGTTGTATAGCATCGTACTTTTGACCTTGCCATTCGCCGGGTGTTTCGTCCGTTTGTACCGTATAGCCTAATGATAATTGTTTTTTTCCGTTTTCTATTTTTTTTATGGTGGACGCATCCAGCACAATAATTGGTGCAACTACATTATTATCAACTTGCATGCCAGAGCTTTTTATAACTCCAACCGAAAGGTCTTTGGCGTTTTCCGCGTGCACCATATCTGCTGGGTGATCGTCTGTAATTGGCTTGCCGGCAAAACTATCTAGTGATTCTTTCGCAAAAACTTCTTCCGGCGGCCTAAATTCGCGACGGATAGACCCATCATTATTTTTATAAATCTGAATCCCAGTCCGACCAAGTACAGGCGTATCAACCAAATATCCCTCATCGGTTTTTGTCGCATTAATCTTCAAAAAATCAAAACGCAAATTACTCATTTTAAAGCCCTAATTTTATTTGCAATACTACAACAACAAAAAAATAAATGCAAATGTTTTTTAAGTATGATTTATTCCTCATCATCATCATCAAAAATTGCTTCGGCTCTACATCTACATCTTACTTCTTGGCCTGGGTTTAATCCACCTGCCGGCGGTTTGTCAAAACTGTATATATTACCTTCTCTGTCCTTATGAGTTTCACGCACTCTATTATCATTGACAGTACGCCAAATATATTTATTTATGCCAACAGATTGTAAGCGATACCTTGTAAGGTCAGCATTAAGCTTAAGTGTTTGGTCTTGCGCTATTAGCTTTGCCCTTTTTGCCGATACATCAAATCGAGCTAATATTTGTTTTTTTAGGTCATTGACAGATACCCCATTTATAACGCCTCGCGTTATTATCCCCTCAATTTCCGGATTAATTTTTGTTGGTATTGATTTTATTAATGCTGTGTTTTCTTTTACCCATCCTTCGGCGATCGGCTTTAAATAAGGCTCCGAGCGAAAAACATTAACCCCAAGTCTTGACTCGCTTAAGTCTACATTGTCCGGCACATCTACGCCCGTATTAGCTTTAAAAACAGCCTTAAATTGGCGATCATTAAAAATACTGACCGCCTCAAATTGATTTTTGAGGCGAGAAACAACAAAATTAGATTCTAAATCGGAAAATCTAATTAATTCATTTATCAGGCTGGTTAATATATCAACCCACCCATCCGCCCTAGTCTCAATTTTATACTGCAATAATATTTTATTTAACTGCGGGAATAAAATTTCAACTGTATTTTTTCTTAATTTTCGGACATATTTTTCGAGTGATCGTACATATTCCCTTTCGTTACTATCTGGGCTATTAAATAATTTCTTCATCGTCAATTTCGCCTTCTGGCGTTATATCCACATCATCTATATAGTAACCATCATCTTTTAATTCGGCTCTAATTTCTGACGCATCAAGCGCTCCAATGCTGTTGTATATTTGTCTTGTTTGTGCATTTCTGTAATCGGTTTCGCTTTTCTCTTTTTCGCTTGGCACACTAAGCGGGCAAAATTTAATCAAATAGTCAGGCGTATACATTTTAAGCGCTTGCAATTGTATGCTAATCAATTTATCCAGCGGCTTTAATAAGTGCCGCTCTTGATCTTGCTTTATCCTTGCATACCAATTTTCTAGGTCGGCCTGCCCTGTGCTATTCATCCCGCCAGGATGTCTGCCGAAAAGCAAAGATTCTGGGACGCCAGAAACTGCGCTTAATGCAAGGCCAAATCTATCTATCATGTCTTGCACGCCAGAAAATGAGGTTGCATGTAGATCATAACCCTCAAGTGCATCAATAACAATCATGTTGTTAATTGATCTTGATAAATCCACCAAGTTTATTTTTTTGCGTACTAAATCCTCACCTGAGCTTGTGCGCAGTACGGTTGTGAGATCAGGTATTTTGTGGACAGCTTGTTGAGCACGTTGCAATAATTGCTCAGCCCAGTATTGCGATGTGCAATAACGCTGTATTTCTTCCTTACAAAATTCAAATCGGCTTGCGCCCCATCCATCATATTGCATTCTTTTTCGGTTTGAGACTGATTCGCCCTCAAAAATTAGGCATCTAGATTCGTGCACTTGGTAACCATATCCATCAATAGGCTGTATGTTATATATTTCGGTTTTCCCATAATTTTTATTTTTTGGGTCTTGATATTTAGCATATCTATTAACCTGCCAACAATCATATACTCTTAATTGTTCAATAGTTTTTATTTTGTCAAAATTTAATGGCTCAATTAATTCTTGCCCATCATTAATCAACATAACAATTAATGCGCCCCCAAACAGAAAAGAATAGCGCAACGCTTCAGACAAAATTACTTTGTGATTTATCTCTTCCAGAGATGCTTTTAACTTTTCTTGGTTTTCCAATCCCTCTATTTCGTAGCCCGCTCGCAGCATTTCTGAGGTTGGCAAATCTATAATTCTTTTCGCAAATCCATTGCCCGCATACAAATTTTCACACTCTACAAAATTCATTCTTGCATTTGTAGATACAACAACGGATTTGTCCCTTCCATTGAAAACATTTTGTCGTAACACAAGGCTTTCGTAGCCGTCTTTTTTTTCGTCAATCATCATATACACCCCAATCATATTTATTTTTTAAAGCCAATTCGTTAAACGCTCGCGACGTTGCATCAACTTGATCGTCATATTTTCCAGTTGGGAAATCGCAAAGCTCATCTATATAGTCCCTATTCCATTGGCCGGCTATTATATATACATTACCGGCCTCGCATTGTGACGCAAAAGGCCTTGCTCTTATTTGTTTTGCGCCTGTTTCTGTCGATGATGTAATTGCAAAACCACTTAAATTTTTTATGGAATGCTCAACGGATTTTTTACCAGCAGCGCCAGGGTCTTGAGGTATAGATATACTGCAATAATAACCGTCAAGTTGTGCAGTTTGCAACATTAATTTATCAACATTTCCAGGGGATGCCTGAACGCGGATTACATCCACCACGTAAAAATTGTTATCTTTGTCTCTTGCCATTTTGACGCGGCAAGTATAATCTCCGCCATCTTCGGTTGCCGCTAAATCCCAACCACTCGCAAAACTACATCCTGTGGGGAGCGCATCCAATATTTTAAACCAATGCCGCTTAAATAGATTACCCTCACGCGCCGATGGTAATTGCTGCATTTGTGATGCATAACCGTAAGCACGCAATTCTATTTTTTTGTTTTCCACGTAATCCCGCGAAAATCTATCGGGGTGCAATAATTCCCCGTCTTTTTTTCTCGGGTCTGAAAATCCTATAATTGTCTTGCAATGGCGTGATGAGTCATACTCCATCGGCAAGCACAAATGCACAAAATTTAATCCTCGCTCCAGGATTATGCCTGCAGGGTCTCTTGCGTGCAATCTCTGCATTATCCCAACCATTGATGATTTTTCGTTGTTTAACCGGGTAGTTAATCCCTCGGTAAAAGCAATTCCGGCGGCATCTATTGCAGTATCACTATTTGCGTCATTAACGCTTAAGGGGTCATCAAATATTACTCTATCGCCACGGGTGCCAGTCAGCGAAAAAAATGCCATTGCAACCCTTGCGCCTGTTTTCTCGTTTTCAAATTTTGTTTTAGCGTTTTGATCATTTAAAATTTTTAGCGGCCAACGCTGTTGATACCAATCTGATTGGATTAGCCTACGCATATTTGTACTATCTCGGATTGAGATACTTAACGTATGCGATGTACCCAGTATCCTAAGATATGGCCTACCAACTGGCCCCCATTCCCAAGCTGGCCAAAAAACGCTAGTAATAAGGCTTTTCATCATGCCTGGTGGCACGGTGGTCAACAAGTTTAGAATTTGCCCATAAGTAACCGCCTCAAGATGCTCGCACATAGCATCGAGCGCCCAGCCCCATTTAAGCTGTGTATTGGGCTCCAGGATATGCCACCCACGCTTTATAAATTCCGCAAGGCTTCTTGCACATATTTCTTTTTCCAGCTGTATTTTATCAATTAATAACATTTACTTTTGCCATTAATTTTTCTAGCGCTATTAATTCATCTGTCGTTAGTTTGGATAAATCCATCTCTTGCTTTGTAGTAACCTCTGTTTTTATCGGGGCTAATAGTCCTGTTACTTTTGCAATTTCGGCCAAGGCCTTAACCCTTGTTGCATCTTTGTTTTCTGGGTTGTACGCCTCCATATATAGCCTACTCAACACCTTTTTACGGTGTATATTTTCATCATTTCCTATTGATATCTCATCTTGTAATTCTTTTATTTTTTTTTGCGTATATGGCTCGGCCATAAATTTTGATGAGTACATTTCGGCGTAGCTGTATTCGTACCCCATCCTTAATAAGGCATTTATGGCGGAGTAATCCTCTAAATACTCAGATACGAATTTATCCCTCAAATCTTTTTCTTCTTTGGTCATTTTATTTTGTCGAATATATGCGCCTCAAACCATTTTAAAAAATCCTCAAAACTTATTGTTACCGCAATTTTATTTGCGCATCCGCATATGCTGCCATAGATAACGCAATACCAAGGCTTATGATTTTGCCGATACAATAATATCGGTATTTCTCCATCTTTACACGCATTTAAGCACTGCTCCCACCAAGTTTTTATATTTAGGGTTTGTTGCCTCTTTATTTCTATACACAACCCAAACGGGTTTGTCAAATCAGCGCCGCCGACCGCTGTTTGATTTTGATTACGCTGTATATATGCGACACTATCGTGCTTCAAGTTTTTTTTGGCGTATATATCTCTCACTATTTTTTCTAATATTTTTTGTATTTCGCGTTCACCACATTGCCCTTTTGTGCGCACATTTATTTTTTTTTTCGTCATTTTTTTGCTATTATTAAATAATGCCTCATTGTACGATAATTACAAAAAAACAACAATAATGGTTGACAATAATTTTAAAAAAAATTATAATTATTACCAGCATGCCCCCTATGCAATGGCCGGATTAAGTAGCACCGGCCATTTTTATTTGTTGCACATGTATCAAACAGTTACCGAGATTTGCTCGGTAACTCACCAAATTGCGTTGATAAAATAATACAGCACTTCAAAATATATTTGCCTTTTAAAAAATATCTGATATAATGCTACTTATCAGATGTACTTTTTAAACAACACGCCCCCCAGCGGGCAGGAGAAAAAAATGGCAAACTACACAATCAAATACTCATGCGGTCACGGCTCAGTAACTAAGCAGTTATTAGGCAAAATCGATGACAGGTACCGCAAAATTGCGTGGATGGAGCAAAATATGGTCTGCCCAGATTGCTACAAGCGCGCAAAATCCAAACAAGATACCGCAACCAAAATGCAAGGCACCTTAACACTAAGTTATACATTACAAGGTAACGTGCCAACAATTAGGATTGTTGTTACAGGTAACTTATTGGCTAACAAGCAGGCATTACAAGCCATTGGCTACGTATCATCTGATGATGATAGCATGGAGATTAAGCGTACAATTGCCGTCAACGCTGGAGATTGCGAGATAGAGGCTAATAGAGATGCGATATTTGCCGCGGTCAACGAGATGCATAACGCCCTGCAATCTATAGGGTATACATTATCAAGCTATGGCCTTACAAATATCGATGTTATTGATGCCGCAATATCTCGAGCCAAGGAGATTGGCGATATATCCAGCAAAAAAGAGCCAGCCACCGCAACATCCCCCGCAAAAAAAGAAGCCTCAAAAAAACCGCAGTGGTTTGCCGAGCTTGAGCGCAATCACGATAATCCTTACTGTAACGGCAAGATATACGGCCGCCAAGGTGGATACAATATATACATTAGCAATAAGCAATATAAGATCACAGATGATCAACGTGATGATTTGTTAACTTTTTTTAAAAAATAGCCATGTCAAAAAATAATTTATCGATTTCTCAAAGACTTAAAAAAACTCAAAAGCCAGAGGTTAAGCGCGAGATTGTTGACGAGTGGGTCAATAATTGGCGTACGCAGTATGACGATTTAACCCGCCGGCTTGGTAGGGCAATCGCTAACGATGATTACGATAATACGTGTATTTTGGCCGGCGAGATTAAGGGGGCATCTCAAAAATTTTTTGATGCTTTGCCGAGGGTTATCGATGCCGTATCGGCAAAATAATTTTGTTGTTGTAAATATATTTTATTTTTTAAAAATACTTGACATCAACAAAAAATCAATTATAATGCGTACATGGTCAACATCAAATTGATCAATTAATTTTTAATCACATTACGCCCCACGCGGGCGGAAGGACAACAAAATGAAAATCGCACTCTTAGCAAATCATTATGACCAAGCGCACCTCGAAGAGGTAAAAGCCCAAATGATTACATTAGGCGCCCCAAAAATCAAAGCAACATGGATTGAATGCCAAGGTGTTTGGGCAGCGTTAGAGGGATGTCATAGGATTAGAGCCGCAAAAGAACTAGACCTCGAAATAATAATCGAGCCCATTGAATATAGCGACGAAATAACATCTGCAGACCTTGGGCTCGATTTACAGGAGATTTGCACCGTCGCGGATATATGCGATGAGGCTTACCTCAAAACTGTAATCAGTTTTTAAAATCAAAAAAGCTATGCTGTGGATATGTGGACAATCTGCTCCGCAGAACATGCCTCTCGCTGCGCTCGCCCTGTGCACAACCCTGATGGACAAGTGGGGACAACAAAAAGCACGTTGCCCCCATCTTGACCACAGGGATTGTACACGAGGTATCGGCATTTTGCCCACATACCCACGAGCATTTATCCATCATCAAAAAATAAAAAAACCAACCCCAAAAACCCGTGGACTCCCGAAATTTAGGCGCGTTTTTTTGAAAAAAAATCTCTAAAAATGATGATAGATATTGCTGATATTGTGGGAAATAGGGCTAATCTTGTGGTCAATCCCTGTGGTTAAGGTGTGGGCAACGGGGTTATCGTTGTCCATCACCTTATCCATCAGGGTTGTCCATAAGATGCATTTAGCCCGTAATTTTCCACATTATTAGCAATATTTTTTTATATGCATTTGATTTTCAATAATAATTTTGTTTATTAAATTAAATGTTAATATTTAACACAGCAAATAGTTTTATATTAGGATAGATAGCGTTTCAAGCTTTCTTTTTTTTATATATATCATAATACTATATATATAATATATATGTTTTTTGAATTGCAGAGATACTACTTTTGATAAGGGGGTCTCTGCAATTCATTTTTCAGGCAAAAACGACGATAACATCATGATTTTTAAAGAAAAAAGAAGGCTGGAAACGCTAGTGCGTCTAATATAAAACTATTCACCTAGTTAATTTTTAACAAATTTATTTTTAACATTAAATCAAGGCTATTATTTTTTATTTGCGTCTCTAATTTGCCTAAAAAAAATAAAAATTCATTTGATTTTTTTTGTGTTGCGTATTATAATTAATGCACTATTATTTTTTATGGTAACCAAAATGATTGAAATTTATAGAAAAAAAACGCCGTTGCAAGAATACGAAGATAAATTCGTGGATTGTAAAATTACTGAGGGGTTTGTTGTACCATTTGAAAGTAAAATCCCTTATTCCTCTCTGTATCTTTTTTCAAAAAAACAATCTGAAATATTAGGTTGTAGATTTGTGATAAAAAAAAATAAAGATGAAAAACAATATATTGTTTTCAAATTTGGTAAAAATATAAGGGGTGACTATCCGATTAATACAATGGCGGTTGGTGATTCGTTTGATGTGCCGTCAATCCACGAGCTAAGCGCGTCTTGCTTGTCATCGCACCTTAAAAAGGCGGCGCCACAAAATAAATATCGGGTAAAAAGGGATTTTGAGCGCAATTGTTTCGTGGTGTCAAGACTTGGTTAAAAATGTAAATTTTGCTAGGGGGCAAAATGAAAAATCTAAAAAATATACCGCAAGAGTTGCGGGAGCTTAAGCAATGGTGCATCTCAATTGATGGCAAGCCACACAAAAAAAACGGTATCCCTGTTAATAGGTTGTACAATGGCCGCTGGCATACTCTGGATGAGATTTTGCCAATTTGCAAAAAAAAGAATATCCAACCTGGGTTAATCATAACGCCAGACGATGCCTACACTTGCATTGATGTATCTATTGGTCAAATAGTTGCGTCTGAGCAAGATTATATTGATAATATATTGCAAGCATTTGACAGTTATTGCGAGGCAACAAAAAATTGCTATCGCATTATAGTTAGAGGGCAATTAAAAGAAAATTTAACTATAGGGTCAATAAATACGTACTCTCGGGATAAATTTGTTGTTTTAACTGGTAATTTTTTAAAAGATTACGATACCATCAATTATCGACAATCTGTGTTAGATAGCTATGCGGCAAAAATCAAATCAATTAAGGGCGAGTGGCAAAAAAAAGAAATTAAAGAAGCGATAAATCAACCACCTACTTTGTCAATTGATGATTTACATGTTATTAATTTAGCGAGTAATGAGGATAATTTCAGGCAATTATGGGATGGTAAAATAATTGATTGCCAATCAATCAGCGATGCTGAGTATGACTTGTTAGCTATCTTGGCAAATCATACTGATGATAATATCCAGATAAGGCGATTATTTAGACAATCTGCGCTGGGAGCGCGTGGAGAATCTAGATCGGATGATTTAATCAATGCCGCAATATATCGTATACGCAATAATTTAGGCCGTTTTGGCAGGATACCGTCACAAATGATAGATCAACCCGACCAAAAATTTATTGCGCAAAAATATGATAGCTTAAGTGATGACGATATAAATATCCCTCCTGGTATGCTTGGCGAGTTAACTGATTGGTTTTTGTCAGTTTCCCCGCGGCCTGTGCAAAATATATCGATTGCAACAGCAATAGCGGTAGCTGCCGGATTATATGGGCGTGCTTATTCTGTCAGCAATAGTGGCCTTAATATCTATACTGTGCTAATAGCGCAATCAGGTGTAGGCAAAGAGGCTATCAATAGTTGTATTGGCAAATTAATGCACCAGATGCTTGCTGCAGGGTTTGGCGGATTTACTAAGTTTTTTGATTTTACCGATTACGCTTCGGGACCCGCATTGATCAAATCTATCGCAAAATCAAACTCTAGTTTTTTAAATATTTATCAAGAGTTTGGGCGCAAATTAAGAAAAATGGCTGAGGACAGGATAGAGGGCGCTGCGGCCAGTCTGCGCACCGTAATTACAAATCTCTACCAAAAATCGGGGCAACAATCAATCATAAGCGGGATAGGTTACGCAGATTCGGAAAAAAATGTGTCTTGCGTTGATGGCATAGCGTACTCGATAATCGGAGAGACGACGCCCGAGACATTTTACGAGTCGTTAACCGCATCAATGATGCAAGACGGTTTTTTGTCTCGATTTTTGATCATTGATCATAACGGCGACCGCCCAAGAGCAAACAGATTTTGCGATTATAACCTGCCAAAAAATATACTAAAAAATCTATCTGCTGGACTCAATAAGATATCGGCGTGCCCTAGCGGGACATCTTACCCAGTACAATTTGATAAGCTTGCTAATAATTTATCAGATGAGTTTGATTGCTATTGCGATGATCAAATTAATGCGTCAAACGTGCAGAGTTATAGGCAGCTTTACAATCGGGCGCATCTCAAATTTTTAAAATTGGCAGCGCTTTTGGCGGTATTTGACAACCCCACAAAACCGCTAGTTAATATTGATCATGCACAATGGGCGTTAAAAATGGTCAAGTCAACAATACATCAACTAGACCAAAAAATAACTGGTGGAGATGTTGGAGATGGCGATTTGGCGCGTGAGCAAAAATTGCTATCTGTCATTAGAGCCTATCAGCTATCGATGGATATAGACCCTAAACACAACATACCCCCCCAGATGGTATCTGCTGGATTTATCCCAAGGCGATACTTACACTTTAAAACTCAAAGGGTTAACGCGTTTTGCAACCATCGATTAGGTCACAGCGCATCACTTGATTTGTCTCTGCGCAATATGATAGATAACGGATATATCAAAGAGATTAGCAGTGACAATTTGCCGCGTGATTGGGTCATGATGGGCAAATTGTACAAGATAGTTAACCCCCCGTTGTAATTATCAATCAGTTGTCCGGTATTTCCGGACAACTCATTTTCAACTCGGTTTTATCTACAAAATCAACTATATTTTTTTATTGTGGTTGCAAATTCCCTACAATTTCAAAATATATTTGCATATCTAAAAATTAATGATATAATTCTTTTCGTTGGTTCGACAATTTTTTTAGGGGGATGAAATGACAAACGAATATCAATTATCACACAATATTACAGTGGACAAATCAACAGCTACATGTGTATTTTTGAAAGACAATTTCGCATTGTGGCGCGGTAAGGTGTTGGGAGAGGACAGGATACAGGCCTGGATTGAGGTATCTGAGGGGCCTTTTTATGCGGCTAATTGCTTGCCTCTAGCAATTAGAGACGACTCAGACGTAAGAGATGCGCTCTCTATTTTTGGATTAAAAAAAGAAGAATTAGAGCGATTAATGAATACAATCATCATAACCAGCCACCGGTATTTAGACGGCAACATAATCGCGGAAAAGCAAGCCAATAAAGACTACAAAGTATCGCTTAGTACGCCTATAGTGTATGGCGGCGATGTATATCAGGTTGTGCTAGATGGTTGGCATGCAGAAGTGGCGGCTAAGTTAGACGGAGTCGAGCCAGAGTATACAGTGGCTGATTCGCACCGCCGCATCAGGTCATTCGCTCGGGACGTCAACCCCGAGTGGTACATAATCTGGTCGATACAATCAGGTCGTACATACTACCGCAGCGACTCTGGGGCGGCTGTACAGTGGGGGCATATAGATAACTGATTAGGGGGAGTTCTGGTCAAAATAAATATAAACGAAAAAACAATAAGTTATATTGTTGGTGCGCTTGCAAGACGGCATCCTAACATAACACAAACCGATTTGGCATCTATGCTTGATTATTATTACGATTTTGGTCAACCACCTGTACGACGGATTGCCGTAGTATGCGATCAGCGTAAAAATTACATTATTGGGTTGCCGATAGATATAGAAAGGCAATATGTCATATCCGCGCGAGTATGCCTAAGATATTGCGCAGACAAGGGTAAGTATGCGCTTAAGGCTCTGAGTGCATACTTTAAGATGGTTAAAAATGACTGATTTTTAGTAAAAATAACATTATTAAGGACTAAAAATGAAAAATCTAATTGTTAACCTGCTGGATATATTACCAGATTGTATGCACGCCGAGTTACTGGCTGGCATGCAAAAAATTGATGAGATAGATAATTTTTTAAAATCATCAAATCAGTTGGCGGATAAATTAAACCTAGTTGGCACGCATAATCAAAATCAGTTATTCGAAAAAATCGAGCAACTGATTTGATAATTAAAATTTCATGGAAAAATAAATGATAGATGGATTAATTTTAACTGACGAGCATTTTGGGAATTTTTCAATGAAAATTACAGGTTTTGGAAAAAGTTTTGGGCATGTGGAAATGACTTACCCAGATGGGGGAAAATACTTAATACGTTATATACCATATGCAAGCGAAAAAATGATTATAAACATCTGTGGTTGTAATAGAGATTACATCAAAAAACCAAAATTATTAAAATTAGATTTTGCAGATGAAGAAGAGTGTTATTACAGGATAGGGCTCGAAAAAGGAGCCCCTGGCAACATTTTTCTCATGGATAGGCATTCGGAGTTTGCCGCAAAATGTGCGCTTGCAATCCAGGCTACCGACAATAACAAAAAAACTATTGATTTTTTGCTAAATTTTATAAAAACAAAAGACTTTAAAAATTGGCAGTGTGGCGATAATTTTGTATTTAATCGTATAGTTGAGGGTAGATACCCGTACAAAGCAAACGAATTTTACGATCCCGATGAGGACTACACAGGTTGGCAATGCCATGAAAAATACGACAATGGCAATGAGGCGGTTGGTAATTGCGCATCATGCGGTGCGGCGGTTGATGAATTTGGCCACTCTGTAGGCTATAGTTGTAGATTTGGTGATGCTTGCGAGGCATGCGGGCATGCGTCTTGCAACAGACAGTGCTGTTAAAAAAAGGAGAAATAAATGCAAACAATAGACCTTGAATTAACCGAAACAATATTAGATGATTTGCGCAATTTTTTTGGCGATGCAATAACCATTGATAACGTCCCCGCCAAAGATATTGATAACAGACATGTAAAGCTATCTAATGATTTATATATTTATCCAGAGCCAGATATTGATATCGAGCATTGTAACGACGGGACAATTATTTATTTTTACAAACTTTATTCAGTGGGTGTAGCTATTGTTTTTTCTTTTGATGAAACTATTTTGTTTTTAAGCAAAAAAAGGTTTTCGTTTAAAGATTTTTTCGCTTATTTTAAGGCAACTAAAGACCCAATTATTTTGGAAGACGCTATGAAATATTATACGATTCGAGACACATGCTTCAAAATACTTTAATAGATATGGGGAAAAAATGGAATTAAATATTGATTTAGTCGATTTTGAAAAAAATGATGATGCTGCTCGTTACTTTGGGATGTTAGATCGTGTGGGTAAATTTTTAATTTGCCTCAGCAAACAACGTAATTTGCCGATTATGCGACCTTACAAATTATTGCCAGAGCACAAAAAAGAAATGACGCCAACAATATTCGTTAAGAGGAACGGCGAAATTATTATATTTGGTGACGACTTCGGCGGGATAAGCCCAGCAATGCTGGCTAATCAGGATCATATAACATGGGCTTTTTGGCCTCGAGGACGCATATATACACTTGCATCAGCGCAATATGAGGATGCTAAGCAGGAGTTTGATTTATTGCGTGAGAAAGTTAGGTCTGGGCAAAATCAAGGGTGCGAAAGGAATTCCCAATTACTTTGGCATTTTTTCGATTATTAATGGGGTAGTTAAATGCAAATAAATTTTAAAGAAAATTTTGGAATTGAATTTTTCGAATTTAGAAAAAAAAATAAAGAACATCTAACAGAAAAATTTGAATTATGGGATAACGCAAGCAAAGATATTAACGATTTTTTTAACAAAATTGATGGGATTTTTAAAAAATAATATCACTTTCCCGAATCCAGGAAGGTGATTAAAATTAAAACGTCTGAATTTGTCCGTCGCGCAGTGAAAGAGTGCCTTGATGCAGATAGCAGACTGTGCGTTGCGCTCGGCGAATACTGGATGATGAGTAATGATGTATCGCACGATCAGTTATCTGATGTAAGAGATTATATTGCAAGTCTATTATACCCGTTTGCATCGTTGGAGGGTTGGCTAACAGAGGGCGGCTATGATGTTAGTAATGCCTATGCAGTGAGGCTGCAGTGGGCAGAGTGGATAGCCCAGCAATATGAGGCTATAGGAGATTAATTGTTGCAAATTCACTACAGCCTTAAAATATATTTGCATTTCTAAAAATATATGATATACTTCTTTTTGTCATGTCGATAAATTTTTTATATAGGGAGTGCTTGGTAATGTGTGATTTATTTTTTGTTGCAAGTTATGGTTTTTTAGGTGTTTTTGTTTATACTTTAATTCTTTGTTTTCTTGGTAAAATAAAAGTTAATTATCAAGTGCCTTTGCTAGGTCTTTTTGGGATTTTGCCCCACGCAATACAATTAATTGGCAAATACTTATGCTAGATTTAAAAATTATAAAAAAATTTGAATTAAAAATTTCTGAGAAAATAGTAAACTTTTCAATTCATAAAAAAGATTACTGCGAGCTTGTTGCTGATATTAGCGGGCAAATTAGTAAATATTGCACTTTTTGCGAATCGATTGAAGATTACGATTTTTTTGGTAATATTTTTACAAAATTCGAGCGTTGCATTTGCAAAAATCACAAAACACCAAAAAATATTTACGTTTTGGATTTTAAAGAGGCTAGGGCTTTACTATTAACAGAATTTAGAGAATTATTAAATTAATATGGATGATAGACGAAACTATATCGGCGGCAGTGATGCGGCGGCAGTGCTAGGCATCTCAAGCTGGAAAACACCCCTACAAGTTTACCGAGAAAAACGCGGTGAACTGGGCAGCATACCAGACAACGAACCCATGTTGTGGGGTCGTGCATTAGAGCCAGTCATCCGCCAGCAATACGCAGAGCGCACGGGGCGCGTGGTGCGAGTGCCTGAAAACATCATCGCGCACCAAAAACACGCATTCATTCGGGGGAACTTAGACGGCGTGACTGATGATCATCGCGTACTGGAAGTCAAAACCGCTCGTTCCGGGCAAGACTGGGGCGAGCCTGGCACGGACGAAATCCCGAAAGAATATCTTTTACAGGTGCAGCACTACATGGCAATCACTGGGCTTAAAGTAGCCGATGTCGCCGTGTTAATAGGGGGCTCTGATTTCCGCGTATATGAAGTGCCAGCAGACCGCGAACTGCAAGAAATGCTTATTGCTGGCGAGGCTGAGTTTTGGCAGCGCGTGGTTGATGGTAATCCGCCCGAACCTATGAGCCTTGCCGACGTGCAAGCGAAATTCGGGCGCACCAGTAAAGATGCCGCAATCGAAGCCTCCCCCGAAGTGTTGGCCGCATTCGAGACCATCAAGGCCATCAAAGAGCAAATTAAGGCGATTGAAACCTCTCAAGAAGCTTCCCGCGCAATCATCATGAAGGCAATGGGCGAAGCCGATACCTTGACTTGCGGCGGGAGAACGATTGCCACATGGAGGCTGGCTAAAGCGTCCAACCGCTTCGATTCAGGCGCCTTCAAAGCAGCGCACCCAGACCTTTACGAACAGTTCGTAAAGACAGGCGAACCAAGCCGCCGCTTTCTCATCAAGTAATCCACCATCCCACCCATCGAAAGGAAAAACACTATGAACGCTATCGCTCAAATTGATAATTCGCAAAACAACCCGTTTGCAAACGCCCCTGTTGCCGCAAGTCCAACTGGCAGCAACACCGTCGCCAATACTGACAGCCAGCGAGCCGTCGCCGAGGTGCAAGCCGCGATGATGATTGCCCGCATGAATCCGCGTGACACCATCGCCGCGATGGACAGGATCCTCAACGCATGCTCCCGTCAGACCCTTGCAGATGTCGCTATATACAACTACGCAAAAGGGGGCACCAATATTTCTGGCGCATCTATCCGTCTTGCCGAAGCGATCGCGCAGCAGTGGGGCAACATAAAAACCAGCGTTCGCGAGCTTGAGCAAACAGGTGGCATATCAACCGTGCAGGCCATGGCGTGGGACTTGGAGACTGGCTACCAGTGCGAAAAAGTTTTTTATGTGAAGCATATCCGCCACACCAAAAATGGCACCTACAAACTCGAAGATCCACGAGATATTTATGAAATGGTTGCCAATCACGCTGCACGTCGTCTAAGAGCTTGCATACTCGCTGTGATTCCAGGGGATGTTACCGAGGCCGCTATGGCGCAATGTGAAGCCACAATGAAAACCAAAGCTGACACGTCGCCAGAAGCGACGCAAAAAATGATTGCCGCCTTCGGTGCGTTTGGCGTCACCAAAGAGCAAATCGAAAAGCGCATACAGCGCCGTCTCGATAGCATTCAGCCCGCGCAAGTCGTCAGTCTCAAGAAGATTTACACTAGTCTGCGCGACGGCATGAGCTCGCCTGCCGACTGGTTCGAGTTTGAAGAAGCAGGCACTTTCGAAAAAAAATCTGGAACTGATGCGTTAAAAGAAAAAATGCGCGAACAAGTAAAACAACAGGCACCATCTGAACCCATCGATAGCTTTTTGGAAGAAATGAACAAAGAGGAGGGGAACTTAGGATAAATAGTTACTCGTCAGCATAGATTGCAATTTTACAATATTTTTAAAGGGGATAAAATGGATAAAGAAAATTTAGAATTAAACGTGGCCGATGAAGCCAATAATGCGCTACCGGCGTTGCTTATTGAGGTGACAGGCGAAGTTACCACTAGCAACCTTGCCTCGTTCAAAGAGATTGCGCTCGCTGCTATTCGTCGCGTCAACAAAGAGTTGTCGACAGACGAAGACTTTGCG
>JACCDR012587267.1_pt1 | contig 32905 bp, 43 predicted proteins | sample 7446431 | NCBI WGS metagenome assembly JACCDR01 (sample SAMN15323443, study PRJNA562643) | freshwater metagenome | isolation source: river surface water | place: USA:Blue River Watershed | collected 2017-08-17
CCTTCGCGTATGATAACTGGCAAAATTACAATAGGGTATTGATATGAGAGGACGAAGGAATAAGCCCGACAACGAGAAAATAGACAATAGACCATCACGGGCAAAGTCTGCATTAATTAAAACGATTCCAATAAAAGAAATTCCACAACCACCTAAAAGGCTAAAGTCAAAGGCGGCACTGGAGGAGTGGGATAGGCTAACGAGGAACGTTGGAGACATGATTCACCCGCAAGACTTGGGGCTGGTTGAGGCTATTTGTCGGGCGTGGGGGTCTTATGTTGAGTGCATGGAAATTGTGGATGAACGTGGGTTTATAGTTGTGGCGGCCAATGGGCTGGAAATGCCATCCCCCTACGTAACAGAATCGCGCAAACAGTTAGATATATACGTAAAACTAATACGTGAGTTTGGTGCAACCCCATTTGCAAGGTTAAGAATATCTGAGACGAATAAAGGGAAGCAAGCCCCCAAAGACCCAATGGAAGAGCTACTACAAAAGTTGGGGTAAATGAAGGTTTATAAGCAGGAAGTTGATAAATATGTAAATGATGTGCTAACGGGCAAGAAAGCGGCCTGTATGTACGTAAAACTTGCTTGCAAACGGTATCTTGATGACCAAATAAACGCAAAGGCAAAAGGGTTTTACTTCGACGAACAAGCGGCAAGCATTAAGATAGCGTTTACTGAGTCTCTTTGGCTCACAAAGGGGGAAAAAAAGCGTTTTAAGTTAGAGCCGTGGCAAAAGTTTATCTACTGGAATATATTCGGCTGGAAATGGGTCGCTGACGGAAAACGCAGATTTAGAGAGGCTTACGTAGAAATTCCGAAGAAGAACGGAAAAGCGTTAGCTATTAACACTCCAATACCAACGCCTGACGGATGGAAAACGATGGGGTCGTTAAAAGAGGGGGATACCTTATTTGACGAAAACGGCCAAGTTTGTAAAGTTACTTTTGCGACGGATGTAATGTACAATCGAAAATGCTATGAAATGGTGTTTTCGGATGGCACTAAAGTTGTGGCCGATGCTGAACATTTGTGGGAAACGCAGCCGTATAGAACAGGGCGAGATTGTAGGGCAAAGTTTAAAGGCAAGAAAAAAAAGGATTGGTCAAATCTTGACAAGCGTATTGTTTTTACTACTGAGCAAATAAAAGATACTCTTTATTTTGAGCAAGGTGTAAAGAAAGACTTGGTTGCTAATCACAGAATAAAAAACTGTGAACCAGTGGAGTACACTAAAAAAGAACTTCCTGTTCATCCTTACATTTTGGGGTTTTGGCTTGGGGATGGTGACAATAATTCTGGGAGGGTTACTATTTGGAATGAAGATTCAGGACTAATAGACCATATTACAGCGTTAGTTCCACTTGGGAAGCCCAATATTGATAAAAGGAGTAATTGCGGGCATTATACACTTGGTAGTTGCGGAAAGTCACAAATAGAGCGTGATAACTCCATTGCGGCAAGATTGCGAAAGATGGGGTTGTTCAACAATAAGCACATACCTAAAATCTATTTACAATCAAGTATAGAAGACAGGAAAGAACTTTTAAAAGGATTAATGGATACTGACGGGTATTGCTCAAAGGCTGGTCAGTGTGAATTTACAACAACAACAGAGGCTTTATACAAAGATTTTATGGAATTGTGCCGTAGTCTTGGATATAAGCCAAGCGTGAAAATTGCGGAAAGTTATTTTGATGGTAGGTTGATGGGCATGAAGTACAGAGTTCAGTTTTGGTCTTTTTCTAATGACCCATGTTTTAAGCTACAAAGAAAAAAAAATAGGCTAAAAAAGGGAAATAAAGACTTAAAACGTTCAAACTTTAGGCAAATAGTTGAAGTAAATGAAGTAGATTCAGTTCCCGTTAGATGTATTCAAGTGGACTCCCCACGAAGCCTTTTTCTTATAAGTGAGTCTTTTATTCCTACCCATAATACCAGTTTGGGCGCGGCAGTCGGGAATTGCTGTTTAGTAGCTGATGGGGAATTAGGTGCTGAGGTGTATGCAGCGGCTTTTACCCGTGACCAAGCAAAGATTTGTTACGACGAATCAGCTTCGATGCTGAAGAGGTTAGCCGAAGAATCGGCCTACATAAAATCACACGCACAATTTAGGGTACACCATTTCAAGTTTGGGGAGCGTAGCAAGTTTGAAGCGGTGAGTCATGATGCAAAGAACACCGAAGGGAAAAACGCTCACTGTGTTATCTTTGACGAGTACCATGTACATAAAAACGACGACGTAAAAAACTCCTTGCGTTCGGGGATGGCTGCAAGAAAGCAACCTTTGTTCTTCATCATCACAACCGCAGGGAGCGATAGAACAAGCCCATGCTATGAGTACCGAAACAGTATCGTAAAAAAAGTACTTGACGGCACAATAAAGAATGAAAGTTTGTTTGGTATTATCTACACAATAGACGAAGGCGACGATTGGCAAGACCCCGAAATTTGGGAAAAGGCAAATCCTAACTACGGGGTAAGTGTTACTAAGGCTTCGTTAATGTCAGAGTTTGAAGAAGCGCGGGTGTCGGGCAGTAAGGAAGTTGATTTTAAGACTAAACACCTAAACGTATGGACTGACAGCGCGGTAACGTGGATAACGGCTGACGTATGGGATAACCCTGCAAATGTTCAGCTTGACGAATACCCCGTGGCGTATGGCGGCCTTGACGTGGCGGTGACAAATGACTTTCTTAGTTATTCTGAGGTTTACCCCGTAGCCGATGGCTTAGTTTGGAAGCATTGGGCGTGGACACACGAGGAAAAGTATAAAGAACTTGAAAAGTTAGGACTGGCAAGTATTAGGGAGTGGGTAAAGAATGGGAACTTGTTTGTTTGCGAAGGTAACTGTATTGACCTGAACCAAGCAAAGGAGTTTATTATTGGGCGGAGTAGCATTGTAAACCTTCAAAGTATTGCGGCTGATCAAGCCTATACAGGTAATATGTTTACCGATTTGGAAAATGAGGGAATAACGATGTTTAAGATAAGCCAATCGCCCCGTTTTCTAACCCCGTTTATCCGTGACTTTGAAACGGACGTAAAGAAGAAAATGCTATTTCATGGTAACGACCCTGTTTTAGGGTGGATGGCTTCAAACGTGCTTTGTTTAGTAAAGGGCAACAACTTGATATTGACAAAGCAAAGTAAAAATACCAAGATTGACGGGGTTATGAGTGGACTGTTTGCCCGTACTTGCTACGTGCTTGCACCTTTTAATCAACGTTTAGAACCAAGTGTAATTGTTTGGGGGGATTAGATAGTCTACACTGTTAATATCTCAGCAAGTTCAAGAACATTGGCGATTTTATCTCGCAGGTTATCGGCTTCATCAAAAGACTCTTTAGATACTCCTAAATGTATTCCGTGAGTATTTCCGTCTTTTATGATTCTTACTGTATAGGATTCGGGCGGGGAAAAGTAAATGCCTAACGTACATTCATACCCCTCTTTGCTTTTGTAATGTTTATATTTTCTCATTAAATAATTCGTCAGGGTATTTAATTTTCGATTCTTCGTATTGTTGCTTTGCGTCAGTTAGTATCTCTTTCCAAACAGCTTTGCATTGCGGGTGTTCGTATATTGCTCGTTGCAATTTGTGTAGCAACGACTCTGCTTGTTCAAAAGTAAGGCTAACCGTTACACCTTTGATAGGAACTTTAATTAGCTGTTTCATGGTTCAAAAGTTTTACCCCCTGCAAGTATTTCATAAAACCTTTTCTTGGTTTTATCATGGTTAGGCAATGTTACAATTTGTTTTATAGCGTCCAAAGGTATTGTGCGTATTTTTGCAGCTAATTCAGAAGTGTACTTATAGGCTTTTAACCAACCAGCTAAGTAAAGAATCTTTTCTTTTTCGGTTAGTGATTCTTGCCACTTTGACAGGTTGTTAAGTACAATATCTTCGCGTTGTTGTTGAATGTGTTTCATGACCCGCAAGCCTCGCAATCATCATCGTCCTTTCTTACCACCTCCATAAACTCTCCAAGTGTCTTTTTTATTTCCAGTATTTCGTCTTGGGCTTCACAGCGTTCAATCAACCCCAAGTAAGGCAAAGAAGCCTCTAACGTGCGAAGTCTTAGACGGTATTCACTTGCTTGTAATAGTGTCATATTCGTTCAATAGGTTTATTAGTTCACTCCAAGACTTTATTTGCTTCATATTGGTGTTGTGTACCGTAGATGCCACAATAATAGGCAAAGAGAAAGATATATCAATTAGACCTTTTTCAATAGCAGATTTTATCTTTTCTACTACTCCGTTTTTGTGTGCGCACTCAATATTAGGACAATTAAGAGATAGCAAAACAAGAGATATAGATGCCGATATAAGTTTGCGCTTATAGTATTCATTTTCTTCTGAAAGTGAATCTATCTGCTTTGATATATCAGCGCAGCTTTTTGAAAAGTCTAATAGTGTCATAGTGTTTTAATTTGTATTTCTATAAAACTCTTTCCTTTCCTTTGGGCTATGTGTATTAAACCAGTCAAGCCACTCTAAATAGTCTCCAAAAGTGACGATAGCATACCTTTCTTTCTTTGCAAACACTCTGATACGCCTAAAGTGAACTTTGGCGCGTTCTGAGCCTACCCCTAAGAGTTCGGCCACGTCCTTACAAACGATTCTATCCTCTCTTTTGCGTATAATCATACCCGTAAAATAGGGGTTAATTGTGGTTAAAAATGGGTTGTTTTTGGTTGTATTTTGCCCACAAATTGCTTAACACTTCAAAGTTAATAATAAAAAAAGCAATTTTAAAAAAAATACCGTACTCATTTGGCTAATATCTTTCAAAAAGAGTTTTGGACGTTCAAAAGCACCTCGTCAGCTACAAAAAGCAGTACGAGCAATTCGCTACGTTCAAACAGTACTTGGTCAACTAATTCGGATATTGATAGACTTTCGGAGGTTCTGGGCATTTCGCTTACTGGAGCGGTAGTCAATGAACGCACAGCGTTAAGCATACCCGCAGTGCTTGCGTGTTTAGAAATACGCAACAACAACCCTGCATCCGTACCACTACGGGTTTATAAGTCAACTTCAAAAGGACCGGTTGTAGATACAGAACATCCCTTAGATTACGCACTCAACATTAGACCTAACAACAACCAAACCCCGATGCTTTTTCGTAAAACTTTGGGGATTCACAGAGATATATTTGGTTGGGGGGTTGCGGCTATTGAAAGAGATTCTTACAGGAATACGATTGGTTTTAGAATACTGCAACCAAGCGAGTATTCTTTATACGAAACTTTTACTGCACCACTTGGAAAACAAACCTATACGCTTGTAGAGGTTGACGGCACGGTTCACCAAGAAGAAGACTTAATCATCTGGAAGGGCATAACGACTGACGGATTCCATTGTAGGGGTATTTTGGGATGTTTGAAAGAAGTAATCAAGACAGGACTAACAACCCGTGAGTTTGTCAATAAGTACTACGAAAACGGCACATTCTTAGGGGGTATCTTAACAAGCCCTAACAACTTATCGCAAGCCCAAGCAGACGCAAGCGAAAAAGCATGGAAGAAAGCGCACGGGGGCGTAGATAAAGCTGGCAAGATAGCAGTATTGCAAGGGGGGCTAACATTTCAGCCTATTGCAAATACGATGGTTGCAAGTCAGTTGGTGGAGTTCTTAGAGCAAGACAAGTACCAAATTTACCAAGCCTTTGGCGTACCACCACATTTGGTAGGTGACACTACAAAACAGACGTCTTTTGGTTCGGGCTTAGAGTCACAAACAACGGGCTTTTATACTTTGACTTTGCGGCCTGGAGTTGTTCAGTTGGAGCAAGAAATTAGTTATAAGTGCTTAAAATCTTCTGAGCAAAAAAAGAAGTACGTAAAGCACAACTTCAACGCTTTGCTTCGTGCCGACATGAAAACGCGGTATGAGTCTTACGCGGTGGGTATTAGTCACGGGTGGCTAAGTGCGAATGATATTAGAGAACTGGAAGAAATGCCACACTACGAAGGGGGCGATGTTTACATGGTAAATGGAACGATGATACCCGTTAAGAACGTGGGGCAACAATATAACATCAACAGCGATGCAAACGGAAATTAGAACATTACCCTCAAACGAGGCAAAGTTTCGGGTATTGACGCAGGAGGATGGTAAATCCTATTTAGAGGGAACGGCTATTGTCTTTAACAAACGTAGCGCAAACCTGGGATGGGGCGACTATAAGGTTTACGAAGTTATTTCTCCCGATGCGTGTAGAAACGCAAAGATGGACGAAATCATTTGCAAGTATAACCACGACATTAGCCGCGTACTTGGCACTACTTGGGCTGGCACTTTGACCTATGAAATAACACCTACGGAGGTGCGGTATAAGGTTCTTTTGCCCGATACCGAAACAGGCCGAGAAGTAAAAGCACTGGCAGAACGTGGCGACCTAAGAGGCAATAGTTTTGAGTTCGTTCCCGCTGAAAATGGGATGCTTTGGCGCGAAGAAGTTGAAGACGATGAAGTGGTCAATATTGTAACTGTGACAGAGTTTGAAGGCATTTACGACTTTGCTCCCGTTATGCGTCCCGCTTATCCTGACACCAATAACAGCATTTCACTTTCTAAGCGCACCTTAGACTCCTTTGAGGAATTTAAGGCGCAAAAAGAACAGTCGAAGCAGGAAGAAGAAAAGACAGATACACCACAAAAAAGGCTAAAGTTTTTAGTGAAATAAGTACCTATTAACAGAAAATAAATATGAAACGAGATTTGAAATTCGTCCGTGATTTAATCGGAGAAACAAAGCAGAAGCGCGACGCACTTGTTGAAAAGCAAGAAAACGGAACGGTTTTAACAGCCGAAGAAATTGCCCAGTTTGACACGTACCAAAGCGACCTTGAAGGTCTTTTGGGTGAAGAAAAGCGTTTGTTAGTTCTTAATGAGTCGCGCAGTCAAAGCCCTGTAACGGGTCTAACTGGAAACCGTGACTTTTCGGCAAAAGACGAAAAAGACCTTTCTTCTTTCTCTTTGCTTCGTGGTTTGGCTACGTTGGCGCAAGGTAAAGCCTTGACAGGTGTAGAGAAAGAAGTAAACGATATTGCCCACGAAGAAGCCCGTTCAAAGGGTATCATCTTGGAAGGGTTTGGCGTACCTTCATTCTCATTGAAACGCGGTCAGACAGTGACAGGGCAAACCTCGGCCGCTGGCGACCAAGGAGGTGTAGCAGTGCCTACGGAGGTTAACGACTTGATTGAAGCATTATGGTCAAAGAACTTTCTTTCTCAGTTGGGTGCAACTCGTTTAAGTGGATTGAAAGGCAACCAGAAATTCCCCGTACAATCTACTAAGGCGGCTGTACAAGAGCGCACAGAGATTGAGGCTTTGGAAGCAACAGAAATCTTGTTTGATGATGTTGACATGACTCCTAATCGTAGAGGCATCTACATCCCAATTTCAAAGCAAGCCCTTTTGCAGATGTCTTTTGACGTTCAGCAGTTCGTACAAGACCAAATCCGCAAAGGCTTTGATTACAAATTGAATTTGGACACTTACACAGCATTGGCGGCAGCCGTTGTGTCGGGTAACAGCAACCTTTTGGCCGTTGGTACAAACGGGGGCGCACCTACTTACGCTCACATCGTGGGTATGGAATCACAGGTTGCAAACTTGGACGCTGACCAAGGCGATTTGGCCTACTTGGTAAACTCAAAGACACGCGGTAAATTGAAGCTGACTGAGAAGTTTAGCGGCACAAACGGAAACCCTGTATGGGAGCCACAAAACACGTTGAACGGCTACAAAACAGTAGTATCAAACATCATCCCTTCAAACCTTACTAAAGGTACTGCGAGCGGTGTTTGTTCAGCTGCTTTCTTTGGCAACTTTGCCGACATTTACGTTGGTATGTGGGGCGGTATGGACTTTATTGTTGACCCTTACACTTTGGCTGGTTCAGGTCAAATTAAGTTGGTTGCCAATATGTTCTGGGATGTTGAGATTGCCCGCACGGCTTCATTCACAGGTTACAAAGACTTTACAACTACCTAATAACAGCGATGTACTACCCTCAGCCAACTGGCGATATTTTAGATACGTTGAACGTTGATTCTATCCGTACATGGGTTAGAGTTTCGTTTGATGAATTTGATGACGCTCAGTTGGCTGAGATTGTAGAAGCTGCTTTTGAGGTACTGCAAAAAAAGTCAAACACGCGGTTAAGGCTGGAAACATTTACCGTAAAAATGCCGTGTTTCTCTGATTACTGGATTCGCCTTTTTCCTTTTGGGGAATTGGTCAGTATTAAGTACAGAGATGTAGATAACGCAGAGCAAACGCTTACAACGGCCAACTATGACCTTGTTTCACGCTCGGAGTGGGAGAATGAAATTTGCTACAAAGGGACACTCCCAACACTCTACGATAGGTGGGATGCGGTGACAATCACGCTGACCGCTGGCTACCCTATCTATAAGCTACCCGCAAACATCAAGCAAGCAATACGGCATTTAGTACGGCATTGGTACGATAACCCCGATAGCCCTAAGCAGGAGTTTCCCTCTTTGCTTGATTGGATTATAGGCACGTTTACAAACGACGTATTTGCATGAAGTGGAAAATAGACAGGGTTATTACAATTGAAGAGCCTGTAATAACACGGGATGCAATGGGCGAAGAGGTGAAAACTTGGACGCTGTGGAAAACGTGCTACGCTGAAAAGATTGATTCAGTAGCCAACTATCGAAAAGAAGAGGATTATCTAAAGAATCAACTTATCGCGGTATCGGCTATTGTTTGGAAGGTACGCAACATTGCAAAGCCTTCACCCTTGATGCGAATTATTGACGACTTAGGGGAAATCTACGATATTGAACGGGTGGACGAAATTGGCAGACGGCAAGGTTGGCAACTAAAAACAAGAAAGAAACAATGAGAATTGTATTCATAAAAGACCACGCTGGACAGCAAAAGAAAGCGGGGGATGAAATGGAGATTGAGGACAATTTGGGTAAGCATTTAATCAGATTTGGCTATGCCGAAAGTGGACTACAACGACATGAAGGCATTTCAAAAAAAGCTGGAAAGAATGTCGAAAAGCAAGAGGGGGATAATGACACGCAAAGTAATGCGTGATTCAGTAAAACCCGCACTTGATAAGATGATTACCTTAATGCCTACTCCACAAGCAAACCCCTATTCAACAGGCGAATTAAAGTCTTTGGTTCGGGTAAAGATTGTGAAAGACCAGTACGATATGAAGGCGTTGGTTGGGGTTAGAAAGAAAATGACTGACACAATCGGCAAGAACGGAAAAAGGAAGTGGAACGCAGGAAACAGGGCGCACTTGACAGAATTTGGCCCGATTACTGGCAAACGTTTTTGGACGCATCAACCTTTTAAGCGACCCACGGAAGAAAGTACGGGTAACTTGGTTCAAAGTAGGATGGAAATGGGAATGAACGCTATTTTAGAGGATGAATTTAAGAAAGAGCAATGATTGGAAAAGCCTTATATGCTTTGTTGGCAGCGGATGCAACCCTTACGGGGCTGGTAGGAACAAGAATCTACCCTTGGCCTTTGCCGCAAGGAAATACTTTTCCCGCAATTGCTCACGTCGTAGAAGAGAAGCCCGTTATGCGTTGTGACGGTGGAACGCGAATCGTAAAGGCAGAAGTTATGGTTGGCATATTTGCCGAAAACCTATTAACAGCAGAAAATATTGGAGTTCACGTAGTGCGAATACTTGATACTTATGTCGGCACGGCTGGCGGGGTGGACGTTCAAAGTATGATGCTTATAAACGGCACGGATGACTTTGACGAAGAATTAAGAAAGCACTACGTAAAACAAACTTACAACATCACTATTTTAACTTAAAAACGGCTATGGCAAAGACATTAGTTCAAGAAGCGGTCAATTATTTTATATGGGTAAAAGTATCAAGTACCTATGTAATGGTAGGCTGTGCCAACTCAATAACGGAGGAGGAAACCTCAAACGAAATTTCGGTAAACTGTGACGGTGACGGCACAGACCCGCTGACCTTTTACGGAACAAGCATGAAAAAGCTGACCATTGGCGGGGTGTACTTTACCTACGACGTAACGGACGAATCAACTAACTTCTCTATTGCTGACTTTAGAGCAGCGCGTCGGGCAAAGACTAAGTTAGACATTCGTATCGGTTCAAGCGCAACGGTAGCAACTACGGTAGTGCAAGACTACACAGGCTGTATGATTTCTTCTATTAATGTTTCAAGCAAGAACGGAGGCGAAAGCACTTACAATATTAGTTTGTCGGCTGACGCAGTAGCAACAACTACAATCGCTTAATATGAGCAAAACGATTCAAGTGAGTAAGGGGCTAACCGTCCCTTACTGCTTCACAATAGAGGCTTTAGAGTCATTTTGTGAAGACACAAACACGCCACTATCTGACATTTACATCCCTTTGACGTCGGCCAAAGGTCAGCGCAAGGCGGTGGAAAGTCTTTTGTACCACATTGTAAGTGCAGGTTACAAAGATTTAAACGAGCCTATGCCTTATACGCCCGATGACGTTAAAAAGTGGTTATTGGGTAAGAATGGCGTGCTTAATTACCCACTACTTACAAGCGTCGTACTTATTGCGGCTAAAGTTCTTTTTGACAACAACCAAGACGAAGAAGAGGAAGAGGAGCAAGAGGTTGAAGCCAAAAAAAACTAAATACCCCGTGGACGTGGAATCAGCTAAAAGCGTTCGTTTGCGGGGAATTGGGCTATAAGCCGTGGGAGTACAAGCGCATAGAGTGGGGTGATTTGTGGCTGATTGTGAAGGGCTACAAAAACAAAGCAAATAGGGAGCGAGAAGAGAGGGCGTTTTATTGGCGCGAAACCTTTGCCCTACTTTGCAATATCAACAGGGGTGAAAATACAGAACCTATTTCGGGGGAGGATGTTTACCCGCTTGAAATTGACAAATACAAAGCCCCTGCAAAGCCTTCTGATGACATTTTGCGGATGATGCAAGAACTTACTAAGCGAATGAACGATGGCAATTAATATAAAGTTTACCGCACAAGAAACAGAGGTAATACGGTCATTACGGGCAATGGGGGAGGAAACCTCAAAACTCGTTGACCAAAATATTAAACTTGCTCAACAGTACGCACGGACTGACGCTGAATCGAAGTTCTTTGCAAAGGGATTGAATAGGTTAAAAGATGAAGCCCTTAGTGTAGCAAAAGCAAACGACGAAGCGGCACGGGCGGCAAAGCGTTTAGGAGAAGAGCAAATAAAAGCCGCTGAGAAAGCGCAAAGGGCGGCTGAAAAAGCGTCGGCTGTTGCAGAAAGAGAAGCCAACAAGCGTAGAGAAGGAATAGCCAACGGAATTGCCGCAGCGGTTGGATTTCAATTTGGCGGACCGGCTTCGGGAATTGGTGGCGCAATAGGTGGACTGCAAGGCGCGGCAATAGGCGCAAGCGTTGATGGGCTTGTTGCACTTGGAAGAGAAATTTCGGATGTAACAGAAAGATATAATAGGCTACGAATAGCCTTAGATTCTGCCACTGGTAGCAGTGAAATGGGCGCGAGGGCGTTTGATTTCATTGTTAAATTAGCTTCACAGACAGGGCAGCGAATAGAAACCCTTGGAACTTCTTACAAAACTTTAGCGGCTAACGCAAGAGGCACAGTTTTAGAAGGTGCTGGTGTTGAACGTATATTCTCGGCTATTACAAAGGCAGGTTCAGGAATGCAATTGTCAAACGACCAAATAAAGGGGTCATTAAAGGCAATTGGCGACATGATGAACAAGGGGAAAATACAAGCAGAAGAACTTACACAACAATTTTCAGAAAATTTCCCCGGTGGTGCAAAGATTTTTGCAGAGGCTTTAGGTATTAGTACGTCAGCCCTTTTTAAGTTAGGAGAAGAAGGTAAGTTAGTAGCTACCGAGGTTCTACCTAAAGTAGCCGATTACTTAGAAAAGACCTCAAAAGGCGACTACGCTAAAAACTTAAATACAATCACTGGTTCAATGAATCTACTTCGTAATGAATTAGATTTATTGATGGTTTCTTTTGGTCAAAATACTGAAATAAACACCTTTTTTGCTAATATAAACAATGGACTTGCGGGAGCAGCTAAAGGTGTAAGGGAGTTTGTTAATAGTAAATCATGGAAAGAGTTTATTGGGGTATTACTACAAAAAGGCGGTTTTGTACCTATAATTGGGGAAACGCTAAAACTGGCAGGGCAGGGTCTGCAAGTAACTGGAGAAGTAGAACGAATTAGTAATAACAAAGTAGGGCTAACTGGTTTTAGTAAGTTAAACGAGACACAAAGAGAGCAAAAGATATTCCAAAAAGCGGAAGAAATTTCGGGGTTAAAGACGTTTGTAGCAAGTAGAATACAGGCAAAAAGATTTGATGAAGAATTTTACAAGGCAAAAGATAGGTTAGAAAAAGCAGAAAAGTTGTTGGTTGAAATGCAAGCAGCCGACAAAAAGCTATCTCCACAATTCAACCCTAAAACTGCTATACCTAATCCGACAGGGCTAACAGACAAAGAAAAGCAAAAAAAGGAGTCAGCTTTTGAAAAGCAAATTAGAAAAGAAAACGAAGCGGGGAAAGATTTATTTAGGGAGCGACTGGCTATAATAAAAGCCGCAAGTGCAGAAGCGGAATTATTGATGATGAATCCTCAAGCCCCGTCGAAACTATACGGTAAAGGGGTTGCGGACATTGACACTGGATTTGGAGTTACAAAATCGTTCCAAAAGGAGAATTGGGAAAAGATGCTCCCTGACGTGGGGTACATGAGTCAGATTTTAGCGTCTCGTTTAACTTCATTCCAACAGGTTATTAATAAAGAAACAGACAAATTGGAATGGCGTGTAGTTTTTGACCCTGAGAAATTTAAAATGCCTCCAACTGGATTTGTAAAAGACAAACTTTCGGATATGATATCGGAGGCCGAAGGTGTTCGGCTTTTAATGGTTGAGGCGGTGGAGGGTATGGCTGGGTCATTAGGAAATAGTTTTGCGGCATTTGGCGAGGCTTTGGCTGGTGGAGAAAACCCCTTCAAGGCATTTGGCGAACAAATGATAAATGCCTTATCGAGTACGTTGATTTCGATAGGGTCACAACTTTTAATAGCAGCTGCAATGTTTGCGGCTTTTGGCGCGGCCACGTTGGGTATAACTTCGGCTAACGCTGTAACCTTTGCCGTGGCTGGGGGCGCAATGACTGCTTTAGGTGGCGCAATGAAAGCCGTTAAATTCGCAGACGGTGGTATTGTTTCGGGGCGCACGTTTGCAGAAGTGGGCGAATATCGCGGGGCAAGAAATAACCCCGAAGTTATAGCCCCACTAAACAAATTAGGTGCTATATTTACACCGTACTTTCAACGTGCCGTAAACATGGGGCAAGTTAATCAGCCACAACTACGGACACAAGCAGTAAATACAACGACAAACGTTTACATGGACGGAAAAATATTCCTCCAACAGCTTGACAGAACCATTCTTAGACAGGGCAGAATTTAATGGCATACGGCTTAAAATATCAAGGTCAGTACATTAGTGAAGCGGGGGGCAACCTTCGTGAAGTGAAAATCTATGCTGACGGTTTTGAGGGCGACCCCACGACAATAACGGCTATGTCTGAGCCTCAACTTCAATGGAGTGGGGGCGATAAAAAAGAGGGGGGTATTGTCGGCTTAGAGTGCCGACTTACTTTTTTAACAACTGCAACCTTCAACGCTGAAACACTTTTCCACGAAAACCCACGACATTACAAAGTACTTGTGTTTAATGTAGGTCAGCAGGTTTTTGCGGGATGGCTTCAAAGTGACTTAGCAAAGGACATTTACACCTACGACAACGATAGACGGACGTTTAGTCTAACGGCAACGGACGGGTTGGGGGACTTGGCCGATATTGACATAAAAACACCCGAAGGAGGCATTTATATCAGCCGTGAAAGTGTAAACGCTTTTTTGAGATATAGCCTTAATTTGACGGGGTTAGAGTTAAATATTATCACAGCGGTTGATTATTACGACTCTTACATGAGTCAAGACGCTAACTCAATCAATCAAGTAACGGTTGACCCACGGCTTTGGATTGAAGAAGAAAAGACGATAAGTGTTAGGGAGGTATTGGATTCTTTCTGCAAGTTGTTCTACTGCCGATTGTTTCAACGATTGGGCAAATGGCATTTCATTTGTGTTGATAACCAAATTACGGCAACGATACCCGCCTACGAATACACCGCAGCGGGGCAACAGGTATTTGAAACAACGACTTATTCACACCGCAAGACCATTGACACAAACCCCGTAAACAAGACGCAAGAAGAGTTAGACGGGCTTTTGGTATGGATTGGTGATAAGCCTCAAAAGTCGTGGCAACGACCTATAAAACGCCTTGAAATAAACTACGATTACGGACCGGCAAAGAGTGAGATAAACGGGGATTTCTTCGGGGGTAGTACCGAAGGCTGGCGGTTTAATGATAACATTGTACATGAAACCTTTAGCCTTGACAATAGTATAGGGTCAAATGGGCTTCAGCTTACGGGTACTACAAAAATAGACCAATTAACAACAAGGGGCGTTCCTCAATATTTGTTGATTGCAGACCATTTAAGCACAACAACACGTTTTGATTATGATGAAAAGTATGCAAGCGTTTATGTAGCGGTTAAGAAAAATGAAACGATAGAGTTATCTTTTGACTACTTAGCCCCACAAATACGGGGTTTAAAAATATGCGTGGCGTATGTTCACAAAGAGAATAGCGGAATTATCAAGGATGAAAGTAATATCTACGATGACTTATCTACGATAGGACGAAGGGGTTTAGGTTCTGACGGGAAATGGTATGATGCTGACACTGTTAGCGGTGGCCGACAAATACGGCATTTGTTAATTCCAAACCTGACCAAAGACGCGCAAGGAAACGAGATTATAAAGAGCGATTGGGAAAACTACACTATTTCATCAAGCAACGGAGTTCCTGATGATGGGTGGGTGGTTTTGTACTTGTACCGTGGAGCAAACGCAAACGCTGAAAATAATAATGCTACGGTAAAGTTTCGGAATATTCAACTGACAAGAAGTGAGTTTGGCGACCAGTTAAATAATACTATTGTAGTACTTGAAAACCCCGATTTACCCTACGGTGATACCAAAGAAACTATTTCAATAAGATACGGAGAGCCTAAGAACAGCCTAAACTACTCTTACCTTGCAAGGCTGAACGGGGCAAGAACAAATCAGCAATGGGATAGGACGGGTATTAACCCCTCAACGGCATTACAGGCTTTGATGGGTGCAATGTACTTACGTCAGCATAGTGGATATGGGGTTACTTTAGAGGGGGTAGTAAGGGCTGATAGCCTTTATATGGGCGATACCGTGACACTTAGCGGATATGCCGATAAAGTCTTTTTGATTACCAATATTAGCAGCTTGACCAAGCAAAACCATCACAACGTTACGTTGGTGGAAATGTTTAGCCAAGACTTTGAGCCACGCTACTACACAAAAAGCGGTTCACGGCTAACTTCATTCTTTGGCACTTTCAGAAATATAATCATCCCGATTATAAAGTATGAGTCGGGAACTTCTACAAAGCCATTACGTCAAGGTGTTGGGGATATTTCGGGCGGGGAGATTATAGATTCGGGCAACGTCGTTGATGATGTAAACACGGAGTTCTTTAGTGCAGAAATTGCGCCTACCTATGAATACCCTACCAATGACCCTGAAACGGGGGAGGATGTTATTCACGGATTAAGGTTTAACGGTAAAGGTGTTTTAATAACGGACGAAGCACCGACGTTTAGAAAGGTTAGACGCAATTACCGTCGGCAACCCGATTTAGCAAGCGGCACAGACTTGGATAGCCTATTTATTGCCACGCCTGACAATTTAGGCAATTTTTTGTACCTTAACGGAGTGGATGTGTACAAAGCAAACCTAATTGAAGAAATGGATAGCATACCCGAAGGTGTAACAGGAGTGACATACATAGTTCAAGATACAGCCGATAAATTCGGTAAACAATCAATGATTGTAGTAAATACGGGCGATGTTTGGACACGGCATAAATTAGACGATGGAACAAAGACCCCGTGGACTAAAATAGGTTCATCTACGAACATCCCACAAGAAAACGTCATTGACTTAGTAGCTGACCTTTTAGAACTATCGGAGCGCATTTTTAGCACGGAGGAAACGAACATTAGTCAAAACCAATTAATAGCCAACAATAACACACAAATAACGTACTTAGCAGCTATCAACAATCAGCAGGACTTTGCTATTGCGGGGCTACAAGCGGCTTTAAATGCACTATCGGCTCAAAGTGAAGCCTATGCTTTGCGCACACAATTCAACGGTGGGCAACTTGGGGCAATGTTGGTAAAGGATAGCGAGAACAACCAAAGTTTTGTTTTCAAACGGGCGCACGGGGTACGGCTAACAACTACGACCGTACCACAGGCAGAAGTCGGGGCAAACTTTAACTTTACAATACCACCAACGGCATTTATAAAGCCTGAGTTTGTTTGGGAGGATATTACAGTAGAATTTTCAACTAACCCGACAAATTGGGTACAATACTACTATACTCAAAATGGAGGGATCAGCTTTTTTGGCACACCTACGGAGGCGGGGGTTGAAACGATAGCGGTTTACATTAATTGTAACGGATATGTAAGCACATATTTGTTTTACTTTGAGGCGGTGGCTGAAATTACGGCTGTTAGTAACTTGTCTGCAACGATTGTGGATTATTACCCGCCTGAAATTGATTTAGTTTGGACGTTTAACGGTGCAACGCCTGATAGTTTCGTGGTTTCAAGACGGGAAAACGGGGGGGCGTGGGTGACACTCACAATCACGGGAGGCACTACCTACACCTACACGGATACCAGCGCAAACTATGACAAAACGATAGATTACAAGGTAGAAAGCCTAACGGGTACAACCTACGGGCAAGCCTCCAATATTGTACAGGTGGTAACATTGCCTGAACAAACTTTAGGCGGATTGTACGGAAGATATTACGCAAATAGAACGCTTTCGGGTAGTCCATTAGGCGCAAGAACGGATTTGACGGTAGATTTTAACTGGTCAACGTCTGAACCACTACCAACGCTCGGGACGCAAAACTATTCGGTACGCTGGACGGGTTATTTAAAATTCCCTTACGGTGGGATAGTTCGCTTTAGAACGCGTTCAGATGATGGAATAAGAGTTTGGGTAGATGGTGTTAGTGTAGTGGATGAATGGCGCGAATATAGTGTCTTAGTAGGTGTCTGGGAGTTTTCAGCAACGTTGGCCGCAAATACGGAATTACCTATTACAATAGAGTACTTCCAAGGGGCGGGCGATGCTGAGGTGCATTTGGAGTATATGACAACAAACGGTACTTGGGCGGTCGTTCCAAGTGGCTATTTAGTCCCTGAAATTGTGACAGGTGGCACTTTGGTTGCGCCTGTACTAACGGATGCCGACGCGGTGGACAATGATACGATAAACATAGACTGGACTTATAGCGGTGATATTGATAACTTCACCGTGCAACGCTCACTAACCAACAGCCCTAATTCCTTTTGGGTAACGGCTGGAATTATTGACGGGGCGGACAGAACGGCTGATATAAATAGCTTGGTGGAGGGTGCAACGTACTTTTTTAGAATACGGGCAAACTTTGGGGGTAGAAGCTCTGATTGGTCAAATGTGATTAGTGCAACCACAACAGGCGGGGAAACAACCCCAATAGTAACCGATAACGCAAGGGCTATCGGGTGGATGTCTCCAAACTTTGACTTTGCAACTTTTGAAAATAATTACGGAATAATCCAGCGGGCAAGATACGCAGGGGTAGAGTTTGCCACTATTTTTATTGATTGGTGGGAGATTGAGCAAGGTGACGGGGTGTTTAACTTTGACGAATTAAAGTGGCGTATTGAAAAGCAAGCTGAAAATGGGCTGGGCTTTGTGATAGTGCTACCTTTTAGATTTGCCTACATTCCCAAAGATGATAACCCTGACTGGCGGATGATTTCCTTTGCTAACAATCAGCATAGATGGAATGGTAGCAGTTGGACTACAACGTCCTTTTCGGCTTCTTCGTGTGCTTACATGAGCTACACAGAGGCGGTAGTATGTCGGGATGGTGGGTCTATGCTTGACGGTATCTTAGGGGCTACGGGTAGCTATCAATCTGCGACTTATGTAACCAAGTTAAAAAGGCTACACGCTAAAATCATGGATTATATCTATGATAACCACGCAGATATTTGTTTTGGTGCGATGTATGCAGACGGTGGTAGCACGGAAACGGGTTTTCCAACATTGGGCAAATCAACAAGATACGACGGTGCGGTAAGAACGGAAACGCAAGCCTTCCAAGATGGCGATTGGAGTAATGCGACCAAAACAGCTTTCGGGGCATGGCTTAGAAGTAAGTATGTAACAGATAGCGATTTTTCTACGGCATGGAATTTGGGGAGTGTAGAAACACCTGAATTTATTTCGGCTTTTGGTTTGTTTTATCAGCCTACTGTTTATAATCCTAACGGTGATTTGGGCGACGTAGATTATTCGTCAGATACACGTAGGAAGGACTGGTTTAAGTTCTTGGTGGATAGAAAGCGGTATGCTTATTCGCAGGTTATCGGGGCGGTGCATAACCCAAGTTCGGTGGATGGCTTGTTGATAAGCCCCACAAGCCCAATAAAAACGATAGCTTACTTAACAGAGTCTCTAACCATTGGGCAGGGCTATACTTGGGCGGCAGCGGCAATAGAAATGCTTTCGGGCTTTGACATGGTTTGGAGCAGCACGGGTAGCAATGGTCGGGCGGTCGGGTCAGATAGCCATTATAAAAGTTTTGCTTTGAGGGCGGCAACGTTACGCGGCACAATACCAAGCAAACGATTTGCCCAAGAACTTGACACAGATACGGGGCTTTATTCTGACGGGGGGCGCGTGAGTCCTTCCAAGACGATGGCCGCAATATTTGCACAGGGAGCGCAATATTTTATTGTAACGTTCTTTAGAACTACGGCTGAGTGGGATGAAGCAAATTATTTGTCTGAGGATGGGCAAATTCGTAGTTTTAGGGATGATTTAGCGTTGGGCTATATCAACCACATACAGGGCAAAGACAGAACTTTGCCAACAACAACGGGAACGGCTTTGGAATATGATTATGACGATATTTTAGCGACCAATCCAGCGGGTTACGCAAACCCTAACGGGGTAGTAAGCACATGGATAGCACAAACACAGCCAACAGCGGCAGGATTAAGTAATACATACATAGATATTATAATGACACGATGAAAAAGATAGTTTATTTGTTTGCTATATTGGGTTTGCTGATTGGTCAAAGTTACGGTCAAACGACTGTAACTTTACCTCCCTTGCGCGGTGGTAGCCTATCCAATTTCAATAGTTCGGCTATGATTACGGACTATGCAATGATTGAATCGGGTGGGTTTATTGGCTTTTACAAGTTAATGTCTGGGGATGTTTCAACCCCAGCAAGCGACAGTGTAATTGTAAAGACCGATAATACACGATGGAAGCTACAAAAAAGCCTTTCTCCTACGGCTGTAACTTGGGATAACGTATCAAGCAAACCAACGCTATACACGAGTCCTGCGGGGCTAAAAGCGGCCTTAGAATCATTAACAGGCAGCGCAAGGCTTGACACAAGTGCCATCAAGAATTTGGCGGGGATAACAACGGAGTCTGACCCTACGGTGGATGCTCATATTAAGGCAATTACCACCACAAACATAACTAACTGGAATAATTCCTATCGTACAGGGGCTGAGGTGGTAAGTTCATTAAGCGCACTAAGCGGCACAAATAGACTACCTGCAAGTGCGGTCAAAGATTTGCCCGCTGAAACTGACCCGAATGTCGGCTCTCATATTAAAGCAATAACCACAACAAACATAAGCGACTGGACGGCAAGCTATCGAACGGGCGCGGCTGTAAAGGGGGCTTTGGAGGGGTTGAGTGGTGCAAGTAGGCTTGATGCAAGTGCTATAAAGAACTTGCCAACGGTAACGGATAACAGTAGCGTACAAAAAATAGATGTTAGGGTGGGTGGTACGTTGATAGGCACACGCAAAAGCCTTAACCTAATTGCGGGCAGTAATGCCACAATAACGGGTAGCGATAACGGGGGGAGTGATAGAATAGACGTAACCATTTCGGCAACGGCAACGGGTGACACGTCGGGTATGCCTGAACCTGCAAGCAACGGAATAGTAGTAAGAACGGGCGCGGGGTCAAGTGCTGGGCGTACATTGACAGCCCCCGCAGCGGGTATAACAATTAGCAACGCAGACGGGGTAAGCGGCAACCCTACATTTGCTTTAGCGGACGATTTGGCGGGATTAGAAGGACTTTCTACTACGGGTTATGTAAAGCGCACGGGAACGGGAACGTTTACCGCTGGCACGGCCATTGACCTAAGTACAAGTGAGGTAACGGGTATTATTGCCGCGGGTCGTTTCCCTGCTTTGACGGGGGATGTAACAACGAGCGCGGGTAGTCTATCCACTACTATTGCTAACAACGCTGTAACGCTCGGAAAAATGGCTACGGTGGCAACGGGTACAATCTTAGGGCGTACAACCGCAGGAACGGGCAACGTAGAGGCATTAAGCGCGGCACAAGCAAAGAGTGTGCTTTCGTTGGGTAACGTGGAAAATACGGCACTTTCTACATGGGTGGGAAGTACGAATATTACTACTTTGGGTACAATAGGAACGGGAACGTGGAACGGTACGGTAATAGCAAACGGATATATTGCAACGGCACTAACTGGAAAGACCTATAACGGACTGACGGTAAGCAGTACGACGGGAACGCTGTCAATCACTAACGGAAAAACATTATCAGCTTCTAACACCTTGACCTTTGCGGGAACGGATGGAAGTACTTTGAATATTGGAACGGGCGGCACACTTGGGACGGGGGCTTATGCTACGATAGCAAACTATGCAACATTGGCAAACCCTACGTTTACGGGAACACCTGCTGCACCTACGGCAACGGCTGGCACAAACACAACGCAAATAGCTACAACGGCTTTTGTTCAAACGGCTGCAAATACCCGTCCTTTAATCGTGGACAATATTGCAACGCTAAAGACAATAACGGGCGCGGCTGGCTACATGGTGCAAACAAAAGGGTATTATGCAGACGGTGACGGGGGCGGAAATACCTACTATTGGAATACAAGCAGTACGGCTACGGAGGATGGAGGCTCAATTATAAAGGCAACGGCCACAACAACGGGGCGGTGGTTATCAGTTGAGCAAAACGAGGTTTTAGTTAAAAGATGGGGGGCAAAGGGTGACGGTAGTAATGACGATACGGCTTTCTTGTCAGCGGCTTTGACCTATGCCATAAACAACTCAAAAAACTTTGTACTAACGGAGGGAGAATACAAAGTAACGGCAAGCCTATACAACACCGAAAACAATACGGGAAACAAGAACCTGTACATAAAGCTGGTGGGTAACGTGAAAATAACCGTGCCTACGGGCAACAGCGAAATAAACACAGCCTTAATCGTTTACGGACACAATATTACAAGTAATGTAAGTATTACGGGCGGGTCTTTGTTTGTTCAACTCAACAACAAATGCAGGGGCTTTTTAGAGGCAAGAAATAACGGAATAGTAAGCGCAACTTATTATGTAACTACGGGCGGTGAATTTGACATTTCGGCCAATAGCGTAGTAGTAAAAAAAGCCTACGCAGGTAGTGGAAGCGACAAAGTAGCGTACGGAATGTACCTCATTGGTAGTTGGTCAAAGGCGAACATTCAGAATGTTACGGTGGATAGTGTAAGCAGACACAATAGCAGCGGGGGGGAGTGTAACGGGGTTGCTATTGCTTCGACGCGTGGGCTGGTTTCTATTTCTAATTGTAGATTCTCCAACGTAATAGCCCCTGCAAGCTATTTGGTGGATGCTGACGGATTGAAAGTGTTTGGTATGCAAGAAGATGCAGGGGTGACAAATTCATTTAGAGAGGGAAAGGTATTTATTAACAACTGTATTTTTAGCGACAATCAAGGGCGGCATTTGAAGTTTCAAACTTCAAGCCCTACGGTAACAAACTGTTTATTTGAGCGTAAAAACGTGGTGGGTATCACGTCTGGTCATGACATAGACTTTCAATTTGGTAACGGTACGGTGCTAAATAACACCTTTACGTATAAGAAAAACGGGGGTACGTCTCCTTTGGGTGGCAGTTTCATCCCTGTCATGTTTCAAGAAATACTTACTAACAGGGAAATGATTTCTTTGGCGCAAGATAACAACTTTTACACGGAGGTAGCCATTAGAAGCCCCTTTTATGTGATAACGGACACGCTGGCAAAGAATACCAAAGTGGACTTGATAAACAACAAGGTAACAAGCATTTTGACGCTGGCGGGGAGTGCAAGTTTAGACAGGGGCTTTTGTGAGTTTAGCGCAAGGGAGGTGCAAAAGTTAGGAAGTAATACCATGACAATAACCATGGATAGAAACAGCGCGTTTTCGGGCGGTGTACCTTTACTTGCTTATAATAGTGTTTCACAAACTGATTTAGGCACGAAGTTGATTTTTAGATTAACTAACAATACAAACGATAATACAGCCGTTGAACCGCGAGCCTTTGCCCCAATTTCGGGTAGTAATATAACGAGCGTAAACAAATACCAACTTTGGGCAAACAGCGGGTATCGTGCTGACTTAACAAGCAATTGGTCGGTAAACTTAGGGGCAAATAGAATCTTGCCTCCTACACAATTTGTGATTGACTTGGGTACAAATAGTGTCACATCCGGACCAACATTGGGAGGGAGTGGTTATGCTACGGTAAAAGTATTATCACAGTGGAACGGGGGGCAGCCTGTAACGGAGATATACGAAAGAACGGGAAGTGCAAATGAGTACTTGCACGTTTCGGTAATTGGTGGAAGCTGGAAAAAAGCAACGTTTAACTAAAAGGCTATGCTAACAGGACGTTTTGACTGGGTATTTAAAAAGGCTACAACGTGGGATATTTCGTTTAAGATAGACGACATAGACCTAACATCGGCCACGGTATTGATAAAGATAGCCAGAAATGGGGGTGGGGCTGTGTTGTTTGACAGTAGCACGGATGGAACGCTAACAAAGACATTGGTCAGCGGTGACACGGTGATACTTTGGACAATACCCTACACGGCAACGGGTGAGGCTTTGATTGGACAAGCGTATGAATATGACGTGCAAGTAACTACGGGAGGTCGTAGAGATGTGTACATTGAGGGAAAGGTAACGGTAACAAGAAACGTAGCATAAAATGGGTATCACGGCAATAGATAGGGTAGTGAGTGTGGTAGAGACCACAACCGACAAAGTTGTAACGGCCACTGAAAGGACGGTGCAAGTCGTTGCGCCTATCAATGCCATAATCAATACGGGTAGCGTGGCAAGTTCTGCTTCTAACGTAAAAACGTGGGAGGCGGGGGAAAATATTAGCTCTGGGCGGCTTTTAGAGGTTCGTTCTGGAAAGGTGTATTACCACAACCCTAACGGAACAAAAGAACCTTACGGCATAGCGGGAAACGCGGCTGTAATGGGTGACGATGTAGAGGTAACGCTAAACGGTGATGTAACTATAAGCGGGTGGGGGCTAACGGCTGAAACGACGTATTTCTCAAAAGATAACGGGCAAATAGGCACAACGCCCAATGCTACGACACGGGCGCAGGTGATAGGCTATGCAATAAAGACTGATACATTAAACGTAAAAATTCAACAACCAATAAACTACTAATACAATGGCACAAAAATTCATTACTAATAACTCTGGTGAGTTAAAAGAAGTAGAGGGGCTTGTAACGTCAGCGGGTGCGGGTGATGCAGGCAAAATTCCTGCACTTGATTCTGATGGACGCTTTAACACGTCAGTAATGCCCTCAGGGTTTGGCGCGGAAACAAAATCAATAACAGCTTCTGAGAATTTAGCAGCTGGTGACTTCGTGAACATCCACATATCAAGCGGATTAAAAGTACGCAAAGCGGACGCTTCAAACCCTGCAAAAGCGGCTGATGGTTTTGTGCTTGCTGCGGTAACAAGTGCCGCCAGTGCTACTGTTTATTACGGCAACTTGAACACGCAACTTTCGGGCTTAACGGCTGGGGATAAGTTGTTTTTGTCAGGTAGTGTGCCAGGCGCGGTAACATCTACACCCCCTACAACTGCTGGCTATATTGTACAGCGTTTGGGCAAGGCTACGGGAACGACTGAAATGTTGGTAGAGATTCAACCCGCTATTGAACTTGCTTAAAAATGGCAGATAAAAAGCCCATTGTATTGTATTCGGGTGAGCAAAAGGAAATTGCTACGGGCGATACCATGCCCATTGCCAACGGAGGCACGGGGGCAACGACGGCACAAAATGCCAGAAATGCCCTTTTGCCTACGCAAACGGGAAACAGTGGGAAAGTGTTGGGCACTAACGGTACAGATGTAAGTTGGGTGACTGATAGCGTTTCGGACGGTGATAAGGGAGATATAACGGTAAGTGCAAGCGGGGCAACTTGGACGATTGACGCAAATGCTGTGAGTAACGGCAAGATACGGCAATCGTCTGGGCTTTCATTGTTGGGAAGAAGTGCTAACAGTACTGGCGATATTGCGGATATTACAGCGGCCAATGATGGAGAAGTGTTGCGACGGTCGGGTACTTCAATAGGGTTCGGCACGGTGGCAACGGCTGGAATAGCTAACAGCGCAATAACCTACGCAAAGATACAAAACGTATCGGCTTCCAATAGGCTACTTGGTAGAAGTACGGCAGCGGCTGGGGTGGTGGAGGAAATTACTGTAGGGGGCGACATTACCCAATCGGGTAGTACCTTTACAATAGCCAACGACGCTGTGACTTATGCTAAACTGCAAAATATCGCTACGAATCAACGGGTATTAGGGCGAACAAGCGGGGCGGCTGGCGACGCGGAAGAACTTGCAATAAGTACTATACTTGATTGGCTGGGTAGCACACGCGGGCAAATATTATTTCGGGGTGCAAGTGGCTGGACGGTGTTAGCTACGGGTACAGCGGGGCAGGTACTTAGAACGGGAGGTTCGGGGGCTGACCCAAGCTGGACAAGTGCTATGCCTGCACCACGGGTGCAAAGTGTGACGAGTAGTGCAACGGTGACGCCCAATGCTGATAGTGACGACTTGGTCGTAATAACGGCACAGGCGGCAGCTTTAACGCTTGCAAGCCCAAGCGGCACACCTTCACAGGGGCAAGCAATAGTAATACGCATCAAGGATAACGGCACGGCACGGGCGATAACTTGGAACGCTATTTATAGGGCGATTGGGGTAACATTGCCAACGACGACGGTTATCAATAAAACTATGTACGTAATGGCTATTTACAACAGTACTGATACAAAGTGGGATGTAACAGGCATAGGACAAGAAGCGTAATATGTACTACAACAGATTTCCATTTTTAATAAAATCAAGTGCTGGATACGATTCAGACGCACAGGCTTATTTTACCAACGCAAGTATTAGTGCAGATGCAACGGTAAAGGGGCATTATAACACTTGGGTGCTTGCGGCTAAAGCAAATGGGTATTACAGCAAGTTGAAAGTATTTCGGCCTTATTTGACCAATAACGCGACACAGAACAGCTACAACGCTATCAATACAGCACTACACCAGTTGAACTACTACGGAACATTAACCCATTCGGCCACGACGGGAATGACGGGGGACGGTAGTACAGGGTATGCTGATTATGCGATAGATGGAACCCCGTTTGCGGAGGGTGGGGACGAATTGGGGCTTTGCGCTGGCGTGTGGATAAAGGCGTCTGGTACAGGCACTGTTGATTCTTATTTTTTAGACGACTTGGGGAGTATTGCCATTGTTGACTCAAATTCACCGCAACAAATAATGATTTTAGGTGTTGAGGGTTATTATCCAACTGTTTCAAGATTTTCAACAGGGTTTCATTTTATAAACACCCATCCAACGGATGCAACGACATTTCAAATAAATGGCAGTGATGTTTATACGGGAGCAGAATCCCCTGCCTATACGGACTATTTTAGCACAATTAGTATTTTCAACTACCTTGATACATACTACTCCAACGCCTCAATCACGTGCGATTTCTTAGGTTACGGCCTAACAGACGCAGAACGTGCAAGTTTTTACAGCGACTTATCAACATTACAAACAAACTTAGGAAGATAATGGACAATAGATTGTTTTCAGCTTCGCATTTGGCTATTCCTTTGTTAAATACAGGAACGCAGCCAGTGACACCCGCACCAAACTTTCTTGTCATTAACAGGCTCGGAAGTAGAATAAAGGCTACTTTACCCGTATTGGGCGAGACGGTGTGCGCTATGTCTAATTACAAGATTGTAACAAGGGAGATATTGGCGGCTAATCCTTCATTGGCAAGGGTGGAAGAAATGAGAGAGATAGTTTGGGAACAGGCAAACCAACCCGTACCTGCAAGCATTTATGAGGCTTTGAGTGACCATTCAGCACTATTGGCACAAGCGGCAAACGTCAATTTCATGCTGGGGCTGTTCTCGTTTAGAGGGTCTTTGGAGGGGTTGCAACTTGTTATAGACGAAGTGGCTTTGGCTGATATATTAAACAGTTAGCAATGGGCTATTTGTTGTTTTTGCTGGCTACGGTCTTAATGTGGTCGTTTTTGCCCGTGGCAATAATCTACAATCTTTTTCGTAGCGCGTTTCACGGAGGGGATAGGTTGCACCAAATAGCAATACTCATAGACCAAGCGGGAAACGTGATTTTTGGGTCGCTTTTTAATGATATTTTTATCAAGAAAGACGGCTACAAGTTTGGAGATAGACGGGAGACGGTAAGTAAAGTGTTGGGTGTAAACAAACGGATAAGTAGGTTGAGTAAAGCGGGGAAATGGCTGGCGGATGTGTTAAATTGGATAGATGAAAACCACGTAGAAAAAGCGGACAAATGACAATAACGGACGAGCAAATACTTAACTTTGTTTTACGGGTAGTTGCTCCGTCTGCTTTGGGATTGGGTGGGCATTATCTAAAAAAAAAGCTACTGGATAAAGTAGGGGACGAAGCAAGCGATTTGTTAGACGGGATTGGTAGTATAACCGCTGAGATGAAGGAAATAACGCATGAGACAAAGTATAAGCGTTTTCTTTTGTTTAGGAGCGAAAATAAGAAGGGCGGGAACAAAACCACGTCTGTAATATTAGAAGAGTTTGTACGGCCTTTTAAGAGTGTTTACGGAGACTATCAAAATTTGACAGTGGACGGGCAATACAGCGAACTGTTGCAAAAGGTAGTAGTCGGACACACGGTCACGATAGTAACGGCTGAAATGGAAGAGGGGGCTATGTTAAGACGGATCTATGAGGCGGAAAACATCCACGGTTCGCAGGTGTTTTTAGTTTGCAACACAAAGAAATGGCTGTATTATGCAAGCATAGCAACAATGGACAATGGGGAACTAACCAAGCATGAGAAGAATAAAGTTGAATTGAGTAAAGGTAAGATAAAGGGAGTATTTGAGAAGTACAGAGACAAAATTGGTGATTGACCAAACCCAAGAAACAAATCAATCACTTAAATAACTAAAGAAATGTCTTACGAGGAGAAACTTGCAATTGCAAACGTAGTACAGGGGTTTTACTTTTTTAGTGTGCTATTAATGTTTTTGGCGGCACTTGAAAAGGCAAGATTGAGAGGTTTGCACAATTTGAACATTAAAGAGAAAGGAGAACTTTGGGGAAGCGCGGTGGCTAACATTACGTTTTTAATAGTGCAGACGGGCGGGGCTTTTGGGTTGATTAATACTTCTGATTTTGTGCCTTGTCCAGTTAGTTTTTTTATCTTTAGTATTTCTTACAATTTGTATGAGTACGCGGGAATAGATGTTTTTGAATATATTTTAAAATACATTAAAGAAAAGAAATAATGCCAAACTTTTTTGAGAATCTATTAAAAGGAAGAACAAGTACTTTTAATACGTCGGCCGTAATTTTGGTTTGTACCTATGCTTTCATTACAACGTTTACGACGCTGTACATGATTACGCATGTGTCAAGATTTGATAAAGATTCTCTTAGGTTAATTTTTGACAGCGCAAGCCATCTGAAGGAGATTATTCTTTTGGTCTTGGGTGCTTTCATTCAACGTAGAATCACAGACATACAAACGACAAAAGACAAGGAGTGATGGCAAAGGAAATAACATTTGAGGACTCAATAGGCCATATTTTGCTTAGTGAAGGCGGGTATGTAAATGACCCTAACGACGCTGGAGGTGAGACTAACTTTGGCATTTCAAAGCGTGCCTACCCTAACATTGATATTAAGGCACTCACAAGAGAAAAGGCTATTGAGATATACAAACGGGATTATTGGGAGAAATTACCTAAAAGCGTACCTAATGAGTTAATGTTCACGGTCTTTGATATGGCTGTTAATGCTGGAATGACAAGGGCTATGCAGTTAATGAAAGGGGTAACGACATTGGAGGGATACACAAAAGCACGATGCGACTTTTACCGTAACTTGGTAGATAGGAAACCCCAAAACAGAAAGTTTCTTCGTGGGTGGATAAACCGAAGTTTGAAGGCGGAACAAGTTACAAAGAACCTTTTGGATTTATCAAAAGCATAAAACCAATACCGAGCGTCGGAATCGAACCCACTAATTCGCATTAATGAGGTGCGCGGCTCTACCAACTGCCTCCCTCGGTATTTCGACACAAAAATAACATGAAAAAGCAAACAAAAAGAAATACGGTTATTGTTTACGATGAATCGTCTCATAGATATAGAATCCCTTGCGAAATGGAGGAAAAATTTAACTCTATTTTAGATAGAATATACGAAAGTAAATCTTTTTCGGAAGAATTTTACGACGCTTGTGAGGAATTAAATGACAAGTTTTCAGAATTTAGAGTTGATGGGCTATGAAAAAGCAAACAATCCTATACGGCATAATTTTAATGGTGGCTATCACAATAGCCATACTTTTAATCTGGCCTAAAAAGACGGCAAACCCAAAGGATGAAATAAACGAAAACCTAAAAAAGCAATATGAACAAAATAAAAATCGGGCTGATAGTATTCCTGCTGACAGCGTGGATTACTACTACCAACGCGCAAGGGCAAAACTTAAAAAGTGAACTTGATACGTGCAAACGGGAGTACATAGCCCTTGCGTTGAGCTATGAGGAATTAAAAATAGCCCATACCGACAGCGTGTTTAATGCAGCGGCACGGGCTAAAACGTGGGGTAAAGAAACGCGTAAAAAAGTACGCAAAAAATGGTTTAAAGGGTTTTTATGGGGTGGGGTAGTGGGGATGCTTGCGTTTGGGGTTGCGTTGGCGAGGTAGGAAACAGCTAATCTGGTTCTTCACCTTTATCTTGAATTGAGATGCAAAAAATCTCTATTTCGCATTTTGGAATACCTTTAAAAAAGTCAAAGTAACTTGTCATTACAGTTGTAACTTCTGCATTGTAACATTCTAAAAATTCGCCAAAATACCCGCTACCACCAACAAGCATATTATCATCAAGGTTGGCTATTTTTTCTTTTAATTCTTTTATTGTCATTGTCTTAGTGCTTTTGGGGTGGCGTTGGCGAGGTAGTTAATTAGTGAGAAGTTGTTTAATACCGCTTTGCCTATTACATTTTTTGCATTTAATTACTTTGACGATTCTGCTATGATTTGTTTCTTTAATAATAACAGTAACGGCATTGTATTCTCCACAATAAGTACAGTTTACATTTTGCTTTGTTTCTGACATTGTCTTAGTGCTGTTTGGGGTGGCGTTGGCGAGGTAGTTATTACCTCCCAATCAGCTTTTTTAGTTTTACCTTACAATCGTCACATATTTTTTCCCCTTTAACAATTATCGCGGGGCTTTCTATATCTCCCTTTTCTTGTAATATTTCGTCACAGATAGGGCAAACATAGCCAAAGTATTGACCGCGTATTTTTAGTGTTGTTTCTTCCATTGTTTTAATCCTCCACTATCATAAAAGTAACTAGTGAGTATCTTAACCCTTGTTCGCGCTCGTAAATGTCTGTATCATCCTGAACGAAGGTAACTTCGTAAACTTTGCCGTCAATTTCATACTTAGTGCCTTCGTGCGGGGTGCAATTATCGTACATTCTAACGTGAAAGTAGTCTGACACGTAGTAGCTATCAAGTATGTCGGGTATCAGTTCTTTGAAGTCGCTAATCATTTTTTCTTTTTACGTTTTAGTCTGTTTCGTTCGCAGGTCTGTTTATGCTTTTTGTGGTTGAATGTTGAATATTTAACGTAAACCTCTGGCAGTTGTGGCGAAGGAGTTAAATAGAAAACTTCTTCTTTGAAGTCGCTAATCATTATCTAAAAGTTTTTTGGTGTTATTTAACCCTAACAACAAAAGCATTAAAATTAAAAGCTATAAAGGTTTTTTCGGTTAGTGAAAGTGTGTGTAGATCAAAGTCGCTGTCTTTCATCAATGGGTTTTCTAACATAGATTTTAGGTAGCTTTCTTTAACACTTGTCACTCCCAAACCGTCGCGTTTTATTTGGCTAATAAACTCCAATTCGTGCGCTTTCTTTTTCATTTCAAATTGCGTTTATAGCTTTTAACTCTTTCCAAGTCTCAAAGCGTTGTTTTATTGTGTCAGTTCGTCGGCTATGATTAGTCATTAATATAAAACTCCCAAAGCTAATCATGTCTTACAATAGAAATAGGTATTTTTTCGCTTCCTCCCTTGTTTTTCCTCTTTCCATCCAATACTCAACAACTGCCTCTTTAAAATTTGTATTAAATTCATCACGGCTAACAGCAATAAACCACTCTGGTTCTTTGATAGCTGTGTCAAATGGTAGTTCGATTCCATTGCACCGTAAATGTTGCCTTCCGTCTGCATCGTGAATAAACACTTCGCTACCTATTGGACACAAAGGCATAGGTTTAGCGAGTTTAAAATAGACTATATTTTGGTAAGGCGAGGTTTTCATTTAATGTTTTCTTTTTTTAGCTCCATCCACTCTTTTAGCTTTGAATGTCCTGAAACTGAATAAGGTTCAACGGTTTGGCAGTAGTTAGAAAAGTCTATCATATCCCACTCGTTGAAAATTAGTTCGTCTTTTGTTCCAGTCGTTCCCCCTAACGCCTTAACTTCATCGTCCAAATAGTTCTTAGCCTTTTGCAGGTCTTCCAATGCGGTGGCCGTTGGTTTCTTTCCAGCGCGTGCTATGTACTTTACTACGTTGCCAAGTGGAAAGTTTAAACCCCAAGCGCGAATAACTTTTCTTGCTTCATAGGGGTTATTTTGCCCCCCGTAATAGTCGGGGTTTGTTAGGGTGATAGTGGGGTTATTTTCCATTGTTTTACTTAGCATTTTTGTATGTTCAAAGTAGTTAATTTCTTTGTCTGGGTTTTCTATTTTATAGACATAAAAGTCTATTATAGTCCCCTTTGGTATGTTTGCATCTATATCCCACTTAATATCCTTGTAACTGATAAACAAACCTGATAATATTGCAATACCTTCAACTTTATTACCCAACCATCCGTTAAAGAGTAACCCTTGCTTTTCGCAAAATTTGGAAATGTATTCTTTACAGTTCATTTCGTTTACTCCTTTAGTGTAATTAAAATAATTTGGAAAGTCTTTTGGTTTTTTTTCATTGTTTGAGCCAACTTGGTAAAAGTCCTTTGGGCTGATTTGAGTTTATATCCCAAACTATTTCGTGAGAGCTGTACAAATCTCCGTCAATGACAGCAACCCCTCCAACAACCGACAGCCATCCCCCAAAATATGCGTCTTGCTTTTGGCAAAACTCCGAAATGTATTTATTGCAAACCTTTTCGTAATCCCTTTGCAGTTTAGTAGGATTTTCCATGTTTGTAGGGGCGTGTTTTGTTATATCTCATTTTGGCCTCAATGTGCCAAACAAGGTCAATATTGTTGTGCTGGGCGATGGCGAAAATTATGTCTAAAGATAAACTTGGTGTTTTTTGAATAATACCATGAATTGCATCGCATATTGTTTCGCAGATGTTGTATTCAATAATGTAATCCGTTATAAGAACAATCCATGAATCTATACCCAAATAATCTAAAATCCTAATAGCTGAATCGGCTAATTCATCTTCAAAGCTATCTTTAATGTGAGCCTTAAACAGTCGGGCATAAGAACGTTCTAAAAACTCTTCTGAGCCTTCGTCACAGTTGATAGATTCCTCTATTTCCTGAAAACGCTTTTTAAAGTACGTTATGTTCGCTCTGTGGCCTTTTCTATCGGCCTGTATAGCTTCGCATAGCTCCGTAATGATAAGGGCGCGTAATTCCTTTAAAGATGGGTTATTGTCGTACCATCCTTTAGCCTTTGCGGCTTCGTGGATCTCTTTGGATAGTTAGGTCAGGTTCATAATTAAAAAAGTGGTAACTGGTCTTTTTTTGCTTGTTCTTTCTTCTTTTGCTCAATGAGTTTTTCATACTTCTTGCGCTCCGACTTTACCAATTGTTCATGAGTAAACTGAGACTTTTTAACGGGTTCGTCTTTTTCGTAGTCCCAAACATACTCCGTTGTTTTGCCGTCAATGGTGACGGTCATGCCTCCGTATAACTTACAAATGCGTCTTAGTCCTGACATTGTCTAAAATTGACTATTTTATGGTTAATCGCTTCATAATGTCCGTAAATACGAGAGTTAGCAGTAATGGCTACCAACGACTTGTTACATATCCTTCCATCGGTTCGACTATACCTTCAAACTGTGGATTGTCTTTTAAGTATTGTCTTTGTTCGCTTGCTGATGTACCAAATATCATCATCATATCGTAATCAGATGCTCCGTAATCATTTTGAAGTTGCTGCTCAAAA
>JACCDR011525209.1_pt1 | contig 32894 bp, 43 predicted proteins | sample 7446431 | NCBI WGS metagenome assembly JACCDR01 (sample SAMN15323443, study PRJNA562643) | freshwater metagenome | isolation source: river surface water | place: USA:Blue River Watershed | collected 2017-08-17
AGCTCGTTGTACAGCCCGACCAGGTTCGCAACGATCGTTGCCAGCGTGTTCAAGACGGTGACGACGTGCACGGTCGCTTCGAGCAGCCCGGTCTGGGCCAGCGCGACACCGATCTCGGCCAGGGAACCCTTCAGCCGCAGCAGCTGCCCCGACAACGTTTCCATCGTCCGGTTGAACGCTTCTTCACCGCTGCCTGGGGTGGCGCTTCGGGCCTTCGCGGCGATGCCCTGGATCTGGGACTGCTGCGACAGCAGCACGTCGAACGTCGACCCGGACCGGGACCGGCCAACGGACTGCACGACCCGCTTGAACGTGTCCTCGTCGAGGGTGCCGCGCAACGCGGCGAGCTGCGCGACCTGCTCCTTGTACGAGGTGCCGGTGACGTTGACCCCGACGGAGGCGAACGCGGCCTTCGTGGCGGGGTCACCGGCCTTCGACAGGCCCTGGGACAGCTGACCGGCGACGGCGTTGGCGGTCTGCCCGGTCAACCGCTGCGCCTGGGCGATCATGGAGAACGTGTCGGCCAGGTCGTAGCCGGCGGACGTGGCGATCGGCCCGAGCTGGGTGGCGGCGTTGATCAGGTCGGCCGGTTGGGAGCCGGTCTGCCGCTGCACCACCGTGAGCATGTCTTCGATGCGGGTCTGGTCCAGAGCGGGCAGGTTGAACGACCGGACCAGGCCGGCGATGTTCTGCTGGACCGCGCCGATGTCCTGCCCGGACACCCGGGCCAGGCGTGCCGCAACGGCCGTTGACTGCCCGGCGATGGCGTTGCGCTGCTGCTCGGAGACGTCGTTGAGGCCGTACAGCCCGACGGCTTGGGCGGCGGCGGTGACGCCCTGGTCGGGCAGGAACCCGTACGCGGAGGCGATCTTCGAGGTGGAAGACGCCAACTCCTCGTTCGCTTCGACGCTCTTGCCGGTCGCCACCGACAACGCGATGAGCGCGTCCTCGTACTGCGACGCCGACGCCGCGGCGGCAGCGAAACCGCCGGCGACGAGGCCCTGGATGCGGTACAGCCCGCCGTAAAGGACGGAGAACTTCACTGCCTGCCCCAGTGCGCCTTCCAGCGACCCTTCCCGGCCGAACAGGCCGCGCAGGAAGTCCGCCCCGAACGGCTGCTGCTGGGTGACGCCGCCGGGGACCTTGCCGCTGAAGCCGGCGGAGAACCGTTGCGTGAACGGCACGTTCGGGTCGCCGAAGTGCGCGTTGAGGGCGCGGGCGTGGTCGGCCCGCTGCCGGGCCAGTTCGTCCTGCTGGTGCTCCAGTTCGGCGCGCCGCAACAGGCCCGGGTCGTACTGGTTGATGAGGCCCTCGGTGCGGGCGCGTTCCTGGGCGCGGGACTGCGTGAGGGGGCCGATGAAGTCGTCGGCGGCGAGGCTGGCGGCGGAGTCGCGGTAGGCGTTGCGGCGCCGCTCCGTGAATTTGCCGACGGCCTGCTGGTAGCGGATGGCCTCTTCGAGTGGGCCGACTTCGGCTTCGACGGCCTTGTTCAGCTGGGCGAGCTTGTCGCGGCGCTGCTTGGCTTCCGCGGTGGTCTGCCGGTTGGCTTGCCGTTCGAGTGCGTCGGCGCGGTCCTGCGCGGTGAGGGCGGCGGTGGCGCCGGCGGGCAGCCGCTTGCCGGCCAGCTCGGCGTCGGCGATCGTCTTGCGGGCGGTCGCGTTGAACTCGTCGGCCTTGAGCAGTTCCTTGGCGTACCGCTCGACGTCGGACAGCACCCCGGCGTCTTGCTGCGCGGTCTCGATGATGCGGCGCAGCCTTGCCCGGGCCTGCTTGGCGGACTGGGCGAGGCTCTCGTCGTCCTGGATGTCCTGCGGGATGCCGGCCAGCACCGACGGGTCGACCGCGTTGCCGCGCAGCGCCCCACGGAAGATCTTCCGCTGCTCTTCCCGGCGACGCAGCAGCTCCGACGCCTGGATTCCCGCCTCCCGCTCCAGCGGGTCCTGGGCGGCGAGCCCGGCCAAGGCGCGGTCACGGAGGTCCTGGTCGGCCTGGGAGCGGGCGCGGCGCTGGTTGCGGCGCTGACGCTGCTGCTCCTTGTCGGCCTCTTCCCGGAAGACGTCCGGGTCGATCGAGGCGGCGGCGTTGGGGTCGACGGTGCGGCCGGCGAGGACGTCTTTGGCGAGGCGGCGGTGCGCGGCGCGGCGCAGCTCCTGGTTCTTGGACTGCAGGTCGGCCTGCTGCAGCTCGGCGGTGTCGGCGCCGGTGCCGTACAGGCGGCGAGCCTCTTCGGCGTTCTTGCGTGTGAGGTCGTCGTAGTACCGCTTCCGGGCCCGGTCCTGTTCCCGCTTGATGATGTCGGGGTCCTGCGCCGCGATCCGCTGGATGACGTCGGGCTCGACATCGTCGCCGCGAATGTAGCCGCGGTAGATCTGGGCGTTGACGCCGCGGCGGCGGGCCCGTTCGGCGGCCTGGACGCCTGCTCGGCGGATCTCGGGGTCTTCGGACTGCAACTGGGCCAGGGCCGATTCCCGCTCGCTGCGCAGGTAGTCGGCCTGGTCGCGGCGGCGGCCCCGGTCAGCGGCCCGCTGCGCGTTCTTGATCTCCCGCGCGAGGATGGTCGGGTTGATCTGGCTGCGGGCCTCGTCGCTGACCCGCACCCCGTTGATGAGGTCCTGCGCCAACCGTGTCTGTGCCCGCTCGAACCGACGCTGGTTGCGCGACGTCAGGTCGGCGACGCGGAAGCCGCGGGTCGGCTGCGGGCCGGCGGCTTCGGCGTCGGCGGCTTCGGCGCGGTTGCGTTCGGTGCGGTTGATCTGGTCGAGCTTCTGCGTCGCCTTCCCGATCAGCTTCGGGTCGAAGACGTTGACGAGGTGTTCGAGGTTGGCGAGGTCCTGGGTCAGCGGCCCGGTCTGCCGCCGCTCCGCGATGTGCGCGGCGACGTCCGTGAAGTACCGCTCGATGTCCTTCTTGGCACGCAGCGACTCGCCGGTGAACTGGATGTCACCTGGGAGGATCCCGCTGCGCTGCAACTGGATCTGTGCACCGACTCGGTACGCATCCTGCCGGGACCGGATCTGGGCGCGGTCGCTGGCCAGACGGTAGACGGTGTCAGCGTCGGTGCCGGCATACGAGGTTCCGCCGCGGCCGAGCAGGGTCCCCGCCTCGCCGGCGATGCGGACGATCTCGCGGCGGGCGGCGACCTGGTCTTCGCGGACAGCAGACGGCAGGAACTGTCCCCTTGGACCGCGCTCGCGGGGGAGTTCCTGGTTGGCCAACTTCCGGGCATAGGTGCCGGCCGCATCAGCGGCCAGTTTCATCTCGGCGGCCATCAGGCCGGCGGCGATCTGGATCCGCTTGAACTCCGCCAGGAGTGCGACCGTCTCGGCCTCGGTCTTGGCGTTGGCCGCGACCCGCTGCTCACCAGCCGAGAACTGGAACTCGCCCTGCGACGCCTGCGCACCGATCTGCTGGAGGCGCCGCTCCAGCGCGGCCAGAGATGCTGGATCGAGATTGATGAAGACATCAATCGGGAGTTCGTTGTCGCCGGCCATGGCAGCCCCCTAGTCCCGCAGGCCGGCGGCCAGCTCGTTGACGACGCTGTCTCCGTCATCGGTGGCGTCGGGCACGGTTTCGAGGCCGCGGTACTTGTCTTTGCGGCGTTGCTCGACGGAGGCGAACCACTCTTCGAGCCGCTCTTCGTGGTGCCAGAGGTGTTCGGGGGGGACGTCTTCGCGGGGGAGTTCGAGCATGCCGAGGACGGCCGTCGCGGCGGCGATGGCTTCGGTGAGTTCCCAGGGCGCCTGGGTCACGTCGCCTTGGGGGTAGAGGGAGCCGAGTCCTCCGCACTGTTTTGCGGCCCCGACGACTCGGAGGAATTCGCCGGAGCGTCCGAGTTTCCCACTTCGCCCGGGGTTATGGCGTTTTCGTTGATGATGTTCTTGACGCGTTCGATGAAGTCTTCGGGAAGCTCGTTGATCGCAGCCTTCGACGGCAACAGTCGTTGATGCGTACACGGCGTGTGGTCGTACCCGCCGTCCTTCTTCCGCTTCGCCTCACAGTCCCGCAACGCGTAGAACAGCTCGCACCGCTGGAACTCCTCGAAGAACGCGTTGCTCCCCAGATTCGAACGAGCCACATCCAGATACTGCTCATCCAGCTCCGCGGCCTTGACGCCGTCGTACTCGTGCCGGAAGTCGTCCATCCGCTGCGCCGCAGCAGCTTCGACCGCCTCGCCGTACTCCTGCTGGATCTTCAGGATCTCTTCGTGCTCTTTCGGCGACGGCGGGTTCCCGCCTGCCGCAATGGAATCGGACCGCTCCAGCAGCTGGAGGCGGTCCTTCCAGTCCGGGTCGGCGCGGACGTCGTCGTGGGCCGACAGGTACGCCTGGGACTCTTTCGGGGCGAGGATGAACTCGATCTTCTGCTCGTTGGTCATCGTGGCCAGGCGCACGGTGATGGCGCGCATCTCGTCGGAGTCGTCGGACAGGCCGGCGACACGGCGGGCCCGGACCGCGGCGGCGTCGCGCTGGGCGTCGCCGCGCTGGAACGTGTTGAGCTTCGCGACCCACACCAGGACCGGTTCGGTGTCCCGGTCGGAGATGAGCATCTCCCGGCCGGTCTCGAACAGCTCCGTCACCCGGTGCAGACGCAGGAGCGCCTTGTCAGGCATTCGACTACCTCATCAATTCCACTAGTCAGTTCCCGTTGGTGCGTCAGTTCCAGTCCAGTTCCATCCGGCCGGTAGAGTCGGCCGGCGGTCCGGCCCGCCTGCGAAGCGGGCCGGACCGACCAACTCAGGCGGGGTAGACGAACAGCTGTCCGCCGTCGGAGTCGAAGGGCAGTTCGACGGTGAGCTTCTGCTGCACCCGCGGCGAGTAGCCGGGCAGCGTGAACCTGGCGTCGGGCACGTTGATCCGCTTCAGGGTGGTGCCGTCGGCGGGGTTCTTGATGACGATGTCGAGCGCCAGGAGCGCCGCGAGGTTGGGGCCGATCGCGGCGGTGGCGGCGGCAACGCCCGTTGCGGTGCGCAGCTTGGTGAAGAAGTCGTCGACGTTCTTCGGCTTGATCGTGATGGTGCCGGTCACCTCAGGGACTTCGAAGTCCTGACCGATCCGGTAGTAGTTGCCGAACTCCTCGTCGGGTTCGAGGGTGACCCTCCAGTCGACGTTGGCGGACTGCACGGTTCCCCACTTCACGCCGGTCGAGGTGAGCGGGTCGGCCGGGTTGTAGCCACCGACCCATACCTCGATGTCACGGCCACGAATGGCGGCGGGCTTCACCGTGGCGGAGGTGTGGACCGCCTGGAGGTAGTCCCTGGTGACGTTGCTGAAGTACATGATCCGCAGCAGGGTGCCGGAGGGGATCGCGTTCTTGAACGTGACCGAGGCGACCTCGAACGGCGTGGAGCCCGCAGAGGTGACGGTGTAGTCGGTGCCGTAGGTCAGGCGGTCGTTCCCGACCGTGACCGACAGGACCCGGCGCGAGCCGTTGGAGTCGGTGTACAGGCCGGCCGCATTCACGGTGGCTACCGTCCCGCCGGCGGCGACGGCGGCGGTCTGTTCCTGGACGTAGACCGGGCCGGGGCAGTAGAAAATGCTGTCGCCGCGGAGGCTCACGGTCTGCGTCGCGTTGTCCTTGAGCCCGAACCGGTAGGAGATGCTCTCCGGGTACAGGTAAGGAATGCCCACGGCCTGCGTGATGGTGAACGGCGTGGGGGCGTCCTTGCCGGGCTTGAACGGCGTGGCCAGGTCCAGCGGCTTGCAGGTGGAAAGGTCGTAGCTGGCGGCGTTGGTGGCGGTGCGGGTGAGCATCGACTCCAGCGCGACCGTGGTGTCCAGCGATTCCAGCGAGTACGTCAGGTCGGGCACATCGCGGATGGTCGCGACACTCTTGTAATTGCCAAGCTCGAAGATCTTTTCCTTGGGTATGTTGAGCGCGCCAGGCCCAGCGGTCTGGAGGCGCTCGACCAGGACCGCGTCGTTTCCGACGTGGAGGACCTGCCCGCTCTTGATGGCCATTCTGTGTCCCTCCGCTGCTGGCGCGTCTGGACACAACTCGACCAACGGTCGTTGAGATCAGACGTCACTTGCGGCGGACGATGACCGCGGACCGAATCTCCTTGAAGATCTGCTGCGCGGCGTTCTCAGGCAGATCGAATGCGTCACGGGCGGCCTGGCTGAACCGGACAGCGCGGATTGACCGGCGAATACGGAACTGGGACCTCAGGTCGCTGCCCTCGTAGTCGCTGGCCTGCAGCATGCGCCGGCCACCTTGCGCGGCGCGACCACGGCCGAAGGCCCGGGGCCCGAGAAACTCCTGCGTCTGCGCCACGCTGAAGTGCCCACGGCTCAACGGCGACGGGTCCGCGCCCGTCACGAACACGCCGGCGAGCCGGCGGCCGACCGCCTTGCTCGACCCCTGGTCGATGGCGCGCCAGTACGGCCGCCCATCTTCACCGACAGCCTCGCGGTTCAACCAGTCCGGCAACATGACCCGCAGCCGCCCGTTGCGGACCTCGCGGTTGTTCTTGGAACGGATCGCGGCCTCCAGCCGACCGGTCGACGCCTCCCGGCGCTTGATGTTGCGGTGGAGGTGCTCGGCGGCGGCGACCTGCATGCGTTCGGCGATGGCGCCGGCGAGCCGTTCGGGCATGTTGATCGGCTGCCCGGTCTTGCGGTTGACGATGTTGCCGCGGACCTTGAACTCGATCGAGTACTTGAGCCCGAACTTGCGCCCGACCGGCGTGAATCTGGCCATCAGCTCGCCGCCAATCGGTCACGAACATCGCGGAGCAGTTCGATCGCTTCGAGGTTGATCAGCTCGGTCTCGTCGCGGGTGCCGAGGATGTCGAGCATCACGTCGTGGTAGCTGCCGACCGCGGAGAGGACCTTGGAGCGGAACGCCTTCTGCTGGTCGGGGGTCAGGTCCGGGTACAGCTCGCGTTCGGCGTGGCTCATGATGCTGGCCACGAGGCGGCGGCGCTGGACGTCCAGGAGGCGGCGCAGGGTGTCTTCAGCCATGGCGTTCCCTGGGTTCTGGTGTGTCGACGCCCGTTTCGTGTGGGGGTGTTGGTACGCCCATCATTCTTCCCCGGGGAAGGTCAGCTCGATGTCGGCGGTGACGACCTGCCAGAACTGGGCGCGCAGGTCGGCGGCGGGGCGCTGCCGGCGGACGTCGACGAACTCGACGATCCACTGCTCCAGGACGTCGCCGGCGGGGTTGGTGGTGTAGTCCCGCATCTTGATCATCCGGGGCCAGCCGATGACGCGGCCGGTGAGGAGGTCCTTGATGTCGCTGGACAAGGCGAGGCCGACACCGTCGTTGACGGCGATCACGTCGGCGTACAGGGTGGTCCGGTTCTGCATGAGGCCACCGCCGAGTTCGGCCGGCTCGTCGTCGGTCTCTTCGGCGTAGAACAGGCCGACCTTGTTGCCGGTCAGGGCCTGCAGTTCCGACTCGCGGAACCGTCGGGTGACGATCTCAACGGGCGTTGTCCCGAACGGTGGGGCGGTGGTCCAGCCGAGGCCGGTCAGGTACGCGGTGATCCGGTCGGTGACCGTCTTGGCCAGGTGCCGGGAGGCGTGGCGCAGCATCAGGTGTCGTCCTCCGCGCGGCAGTGGATCTGGTGGACCTCGCTGGTGGCCAACCCGATGACGGGTTCTTCGCGGCGGTACAGGTACTTGTCGCCGGACAGCAGGACGTAGTCGAAGCCGCGGACCTGGTCGTACTCGGCCTTCAGCAGGGTCAGCACGACCTGGGTGGGGGTGATGATGCCGAGGTCGACGGTCTGGCCGCTGGTGTCGCGGTACTCCACCGCGTACGCCAGGCCGGAGACCTGCCGCCCGGCGGTGACGGTCGGGGCGGCGGCTGGGTCGAACGGGACGTCTTCGGCGTCGGCGGGGGTGGCGTTGGTGGCGGTGTTGGCGAACACGAAGATGGCTCGGTCGGCCGGGTCGGGCGGCATCCCGACCGCCATCGCGGTGCGGATGCCGGTCTCGAACGCGGCCTCGTTGAACGGGACGGACTCCATCGCCTACCTCACGGCAGCCCGGACGAGTACACCTGCGCCGGCGCCGCGTAGACGGGCAGCATGGTCGCGGTGAAGTACCGGCCGGTGTAGCCGTCGAGGATCAGGTCGAGCGCGGCGCCGGTCTTCAACGCGGCCAGCAGGGCGGCCTTGCGTTCGGCGAGGTCTTTGAGCATCTGGACCAGGCCGGCGGCGGACTTGCCGGTCTCGTACTCCACCGGCCCGGCCTTGTAGCGGATGCTGGTGCTGGTGGCCCGTAGCTCGGCGCGGATCAGGCGGGCCCCGGCATACAGGACGACCAGGGCCTGCCCGGCCAGGTCGAGGCCGGGGGTGATGGCGCCGGTGAGCAGGTCGAGGGCCTGGTCGCTGTAGAACCCGTCGAGCTTGACCTCGGCCAGGGCGTCGCCGAGCTGGCCGAGGATGTCGGTCTCGCTGGTGTCGGGGTAGGCGGTGTCGAAGGTGCCGGGCACGGCGACTTCGCGGCGGAACGCGTCCACCATGTCAGCCAGGTTCGTGGGCACGGCACGTCCTCAACGATCGTTGGGGTCAGATCTGCTTGTACTCGCGGTAGGACGGGGTGTCGCCCTCGACTCGGAACTTGTCCTTGATGACGCGGTCGAGGTACTCGACCTGGGCGACGGTGGCGTCGAAGGACCCGGCCATCCCCTTCATGCGCCGTACGTTCAGCTCGTTGAGCTTGTCCACGAACGCCTGGAACGCCTTGCCGTTCTTGGAGAACCCGACCGCCAGTTCCCGGTCGGTGAAGGTGTCGGGGGAGTTGGCGCTGGTGTCGTCGAGGCGGCGCAGCATCCCGTTGGTGAATGGGTCGTTGCCGTGCATCACGAGGTCCTGGTTGATCTCGCGGTCGATGCTGCTGATCCGTAGCCGGGCGCCGAGCTTCCCCCCGACGCTGATCGAGCGCTCCCGGCCGCGGTCGTCGGTCACCTTGAACCACGACGTGGACTCGGTCGTGGTCTCCCAGATCTCTTCGCCGTCGCGGGCCTTCACGTCCTCGCGGGTGGTTGCACCCATGGTTCCTCCAGTTCCCGGTGGCTCTACATCTCCGGGATCTGGCGTCGGGCCGCGGCCTGCTGCAACGGACGCAAAACGCCGGAGCACCTGCCCCGTTACGGGTGAGGCAGGTGCTCCGGGTGGTCCCACGACCATTGATCAGCCACCGTCACGCGACCGAATCGTTGATCAGTCTACCAGGTGCCTGTTGGTCCGATTGGTCCGATCAGAAGATGATCAGGAGACGACCAGCCGGCGGGCCTGCTCGGGGTGGTGAATGAGCCCGCCGATATCGCGCCTGTGCCTGTAGTGGACATAATCCACGGTGTTCTCGGACCACTGCTTGGTGACCGGCCCGCCGTAGGACACGAACAGGCCGACAGTGCCACCGAAAACCCACACCTCATTGTCCGGGATGTAGCTGACCCCGGATTCATCGGTGTAGTTCGTGATGCGCACAACATTCGCGCCGCGGTACGTCCCGACACGGCCGCGGCTGCGCACCTCTTCCAGCGCCTCAGGGTTGAAGACGCCGGGGGCGGTGACCAGGTCGGTGATCTGGTCGACCATCGACGCCCGACCGAGAATGGTGACCGGCACGGGGCCGAGACCGTTCGGCTTGATGGCGTCCTGGACCTGCCGGATCGCCCGGTTCAGCGACAGCGCGCTGAGGCTTCCCGACTCCGTGACGTAGAACGGGGAACCGTTCGGGATGGCCTCCTGGAGGAGGAGGAACATCCGCCGGTTGACCTCCGCCTCCATCCGCTGGGTCCCGAGCGCCACAAGGGCCTCGATGGAGTCAGCGAAATTGGCGCGGAGCTTGTCCTCGAATTCCGAGAAGTGGAAACCCAACGTGTCACGCGGGACTTCCCAGTCCTGCGTCTGGAGCTGGCTTTCCTCGATGTATCCGCCGCGGTGCGTGTAGAAGACCTTCAGACCGGTCCGCTCACGCAGGTAGACACGCTCGAACTCGGGCACCGAACGCGTCAGGAAGTACGTGGAGAACAAGTTCTCGAACGTGAACCCGTAGTCCAGCTGCGACTGCAGGATCGCGGCCTGCTGGCGGTGCCACTCGGGCTCATTCCAGCGGGCCTTGGCCTCCTCGTTCAGCGCCGCCTTCGCGGCTTCGTACTGCTGCGCGGCGGCGGCCTCGCGGGGCCGGAACCGGTCGACCGATCCACCCATGGAGAGGAGGTCGGACAGAACAGTGGTGCTCATTTCTCCTCCTCTCACTTGAGCAGAACGGCTTCGATGTAGTCAGCCCCGTTGGTGAGGGTGACCTGGGCGACGGCCTGCGCCTCGTTCGCGGTTTCGACGTACTTGGCGCCGTCCCACGCGAGAAAGTCACCGATGACCAGGCCGGTGACGGTGACCTTCGTGACCGCGGCGCGGGGGCGCTGACCGCGGTTGTTCGTGGCCGGGGTGTTGCGCAGCCATATCTTCAGGCCGCCGCCGGTCCAGATCGCGGCGAGCTGGCTGTTGTAGACGACGTCGAGGTCGTAGGTGTTGAGGACCTGGTTGGCGTTGATCGGAAGGTCCCACGCGTTTTCCTGGATCAGCAGCCCGGTGAATCCGGGCCGGATCGGGGCGTTCGCATCGGCCTTCTTGAGGAAGCCCGCGTTGCCCGGGTCAAGCGTGACGAAGTCGCCCTGCTTGAACGTCCCGGTCGCCGGCACCGTCTGGCGGCCTTCGGTGCCCGAACGCATCGATTCATCGCTGCGCCTGAACCCGAAGTTGAGGCCGTAGTCACTGGCCATTGACGGTCACCCCCCGGCGGGCGCCGAACATCTGCGCCATCGGACCGAAGCCGGAGTCGGTCCCGGCCGGCTTCACGGCGGCACCGGCCATCGCGGTCTCCCGTGGGGCGCTGGCCGCCGCCGGCGCGGTGGAGCCACCGAGGGCGGCGATTTCCGCGACGTACTCGGTGAACTGGGTGTCCTCCATGGCGGCCCAGCGCCCGATGCGCTCCTCGGAGAACCAGTCGTCCTTCATGTGCTTGGCGACTTCGCGGACCTTCTTCTCGCGTTCGCCGCGGCGGGCGGCGACTTCGCGGGCCTGCTCGGTCTCGGACTTGAAGTCCGTCAGTGCCTTTTCGGCCGTCTCCCTCGCCGCCTTCTCACTGGCGACAGCGGTTTCGGACACGTCGAGCTTGGCCTTCAGATCCGCGACCTCGGTTTCGAGCTTCCCGACCTTGCTGGTGAGGTCCGCTGTTTCGCGGACCACCCGGTCGGCGGCGATGGCATACGCCTCGTGCTCGGTGAGGGTGCGCGGAGCCACGGCGGGCTGCGCGTCAGCCATGCCTACTCTCCGATCCCAGTAGTGCGGTCGACGAGTAACTCGACCGTTCCGACGGGGCTGGGATCGGGCAGCTATCTGGGGAAACGAATGAGTTCCGCCGTCAACGGCTGCGTCAACGGCCGTTGCCGAGGAACGCGAGGATCTGCGCGGCCATCGCCTCGTCGTCGGTGAACGCGGCTGTTGCGCGGCCTTCCTTGCTGGTTTCGACGCGGCGCAGCAGGTCGGCGTTGGCGCCGGACCAGCCTGGGGCGACTGGGGGGACGATCACGGCGGCACCTTGGAATGCGGGCTTGATGAAACGGCGTGCGCTGGCGCGTTCCCGCACGTGCGCGCATGCCTTCTCGGTCTTGTTGTGGGCGTCGAGGTATTCCATCGTGGCGCCGCACCCGGACGGGCCCGCGCACTGCACCTGCTTGGAGACGCATTCCATGCTGTAGTACAGCTTCTGCGCCGCCGCGGCTTCTCGGACCACGACGGTTTCGCCGGGGAACAGGTACGACCACATCACCGAGTCCGCGCGGATGTGCGCCGGCTCGAACGCGCCGTCGCTGGCGGTCTGGCGCTGCACCAGCGACGCGTCCGTCAGACAGCCGATGATCTTGCGTTCGTGGTGGAGCCAGTTCAGCGGCCCGTGCGCCACCGACCCCATCCCGAACTGCAGGTCCTCGGTGGCCCAGAACTGGCCGTTGCCGTTGGCCTGCTCCGCCCCGACCAGGCGCCCGGAGATGCGGGTCAGGAAGTCCTCGAAATCGAGGCCGGCCTGCTCCACCCCCACCGTGATGACGGTCTTCTCAGGAGTGTCGATAACCAGTGCCCGCGACTGCTGCCGCGGAATCTGCGACTGCGGTCGGGCGATCGACTGGCTGAGGTTGCCCGGCCCGCTCGGCTTGATCCTGTCCAGCACCTCGAAGAACTCCATCACTTCCCCTTCGATCCAGAGCTGGACGGCTTCCCGGACCCGCCCGAACTGTTCTTCCCCGTGGTCGCGCCCGCGTTGCCGGGCGGCTTCGTGCCGCCGCCACCAGTGGGTCGGCCGCCGGTGGCGCCGAATGCGCCCGGTGGCAACCCGCCGGCGTTGCCGCCAGGCGCGCTGAACGGGACCTGGGTCTCGAAGATGTCGTCGTACAGCTGGGCCTCGACGATCCGGCGGTTCGCCTCCACCGCTTCGTCGAGACCGACGTATTCGAGGATGGATTCGCGGCTGATCTCTTTCGACTGCCGCAACGCCAGGATCATCTGGGCGATCTCCTGGTCGGCGTCGAGCTGGACCCGGCGCGTGGTGAACGCCAGGTTCGGTTCGTCTTCCCATTCGATGTCGGGGTTGGCGTCGATGATGCGGCGGGCGAAATTGGCTTCCATCGCCCGCTTGAGCATGTGCCGGCGCGACTCCAGCAGCCGGGCGACCATCCGGGCGATGGTGAGGGTCGACTCGTTGCGCTGCCCCTGCCCGGACAAGGTGATGGACCCGAAGAGGCGGGAGATGATCCGGCCGTCGAGGACCTCGTACTTCTCCTGGGCCAGGGTGTAGTCCTGCGACGGGGTGATGATGTCGATCTCCAACCGGTGGTCGGAGATGATGATCGGGAGTTTCGCCAGGACGTCGAAGTTGCGCCGCAGCGACTCAAGCTCCGCCTGGTGCGGCGGCTCCTCCTTGGCGCCCTTGCGGACCAACAAGATGTAGTTCGCGGCCCCGATCAGGTGGACCCGGTCGGCGTCCATCAGCTGCCGCTTGAGGTCCAGCAGCGGGAAGACGCTGCGGAGGCGGACGTCGGGCCAGCGGGCGTAGGAAGGCCGGGTCAGGGTGTGGCGCCACACCCGCATCGGGTTCAGCTCCAGCAGCCGCGACGGGTCGACCCCGAGGTTGGACAGCTCGACGGCTTCCTGCCGCGACGGGGTGTAGCGGCCCAGGATGAGCTGGCTCATCGTGGGGTCCCCACCGGAGGGCCGGTCCAGCCCGGAGTCCCAGATCTCGATCTCTTCGGGGGTGCCGTGCCACGCCAGGCGGTCCCCGCCCCACAGCCGCGACCCGACCGGGATCACCTTGAGGGAGTCCAGGATCGTCAGCTGGGTCGGCGCGTAGATCTTGTAGTCCTTCTTGCGCTTGACGCCCTTCTTCGGCGGCTCCGGCTTCGGGGTGACCCCGGTGAGGGGGTCCGGTGTCGGCGGCAGCGGCTTCTGGTCGTGGGGGATCGGGTTGCGGCCCCGGACCCGGTACGTCTTGCGTTCCCACCACGACGTCACCACGACCTGGGAATGGGTGAACAGTTCCCGGGCCGCGCTACGCAGAAACGAGTCGAGATCAACGTCCGTTGAGATCTGGTTGAAGATGTCGGCGTCGTCGGCGTCTTCGCCTTCCCACGTCACCTTCTGGAACATCAGCCCCTCGATGACGTCCGCAGCGCCACCGACAATGTCGTCGGTGTCGACGGCCTGCCGCGCGATGTACATCTGGTGCAGCGGGTTGTCCGGGACGACGAACTCGTCGCGGTTGAGGATCCCCTTGCGGCGGCTACGGTTCTGCTGCCCGGAGACCCACTCGGTGAGCTGGTAGGCGACCTGCCGGACACCGGCTTCGACTTCGGCGTCGGGCAGGTCGGTGCCGTTGAGGTACCGCATGGAGGTGCCGTCGATGGCGGTGCCCACCTCGACGTCGACCGGGGACGGCATCACATGCCTCCGAGCAGGGTGAGGTCCTGGCGGGCCACCTCGATGAGGCGGGACGAGATCTTGAACTGGCGGTCCAGTTCGGCCAGCCACTTCTCGACCTGCTGGGTCCGGACCCGCGTGTACTGCCGGTCGAGGGCTTCGACGCGGTGCAGCAGCACGCACAGCTCGGTCAGGCGGGCGCCGTAGGCGGCGCACTGCTTCATCACCTGGTCCGGCTGCTGGGTGTGGAACTGCCGGACTGCGGCGGCGATGGCGTCCAGCTCGTCCTGGATCTGGGTCTTGGTGCCCAGGTAGCCGGCGTCCCGCAACGCCGCTGCGGGATTCGGCCCGGGATTCGGCCCGGGATCCATCGCGGCAACGGCCGTTGCGGTGCGCTCGGGCTGCAGCGACGTCCCGTCGTGCATGCTGGCGGTGGGCATGCGACGTTCGTCGGGGCCGGGTGGAGCTGAAAGAAGTTCGTTGAGGTTCGGCGAGGTTCGTTGGAGCTGGTCGGAGTTCGTTGAGGTTCCATGACGGACATCGACGTGACGCTCGACCTGTGGTCGGACGTGAATCAGCCGGGCGCGCTGGACCTGACCTTGCGATCGGTGCATTCCACCGTGGCGCTGGTGGTGCGGCGGGCGTTGGAGCGGGACGGGTGGAAGGTGCAGCTGCGGCAGGCCACGACGGGACCGCCGGCGGCGGCGGACCGGTTGAAGCCGCCGATGGTCCCGTCAGCGGGAAATGGCACTAAGCCACGGAAACCCTGATGGGTATTGCAGCGCTTGCGTCAACCTGCCTACCATGATCGCGTCGCGGGTGCCCAACCAGGCCCGCGGCACTCCTCGCAAGTCCGGCCGGTCAACGGGCCAACAGCTTGGCCGGCCAAACGCGAAAGACTCGACCGTAGCCATGAGCGCCAGGGAGAGGCCCCCTGGCGCGGCGGTCGAGTCTTTCGTCGTTCACATGAAAATGTCGAAGATCGGCGGGTTGAGGCGGGGCGCCAGGGTCGCTTCGATGATTTCGAGCTGCTTGGCGGCGACGAGCATCCGGGCCGCGTCGAGCGTGTGGCAGGATCCCCCGCTGTACCGCTTCTTGATACCAGCGGCGGAGCCCATGTCTTTGACGACCGTGACGGACTGCCCCTGGAACTCGGAGATCTGCTCGACGTCGTAGGGCAGTTCAAGGCTTTCGGAGTCGACGAGTTTCCGAAGTTCGTCGGACGCGAAGTCGACAATGTTCCGTTCGATGACGAGGTCTTTCATCTTCTCCCGGCCGACCGGTTCGCGGTCCTCGAATTCGACGGGGAGTTTCTCGGCGAACCCGTACCCGGCCAGGCGGTTGGTGATGCCGAGGGCTTGGGCGGGTGCGTCGTCGCGGAGGAACTGGAACAGCGGCAGCCCGTTGCCGGTCTTGTCCATCCCGAAGCGCCGCAGCTTCTCCCCGTATTTGATGAACAGGGCTTTGACAACGGCGGCCTGGTTGTTGGCGGAGATGCGCTGCAGCTGGACCCGCAGGAGTTGCCGCATCAGGTCGGGCTTGCCTCGTCGGGGGACGACGCCCCACACGAGGATCTCCGTCGGGTCGGAGGTGTACCCGACGTCCATGCCGGCCCAGTAGGAGGCGTACTCCTCGACGAAGTGGGTGCCGGGGATGTCTTCGAGGAACGCTTCGATCGGCAGCCCGGAGCGGCGGTGCATCTCGTCGTTGATCTTGATCTTGGAGTAGATCGTCTCGTTGTACTTCGTCGCCCAGGCGGTCTCGTTCTGCCGGACGCAGCCCATGAGCCGGCGCAGCACGAACAGCGGGTTGTGGGCGTCGCCGTGCTCCCCGAAGATGTTGCGCCGGTAATCGGGGTTCTCCTCAGTGCCGCCGTACAACGCGAGCTTCGACTTCCGCTCTTTCATCGACCACGACGGCCGGTGCGGGGCCATGTACCGGTGCACCGTGAACGGCAGGTCGGGGTTCTCCCCGGTGGTCAACTTGTAGTACATGTCGCGGACGCCGCGGCTGACGCCGTGGACCCGCCACTGCGCACCGACGGAGCCCGCTTTCATGGTCTCGATGATTTCCAGCCAACCGGCCTCGGGGTAGTCCTGCCCCTCGTCCAGCTCAATCTTCAACGGGTGCATTCCCTTGACGCCTTTCCCGTCTTTGTTCGGGAGGCGGGAGAGAATGCGGGCGTTGTTGCGGAACCGGGCCTGGAACTGGGGCTGGTGGTTGATTCCGTTCCCTTTGACGTTGGGCAGCATCTCTCGCCCGAGCCGGGTCGCGGTGAACAGGGTCTCGATTTTGTCGGTGACCGGCCGGAGGTGATTGAGTTCCGGCGCGGTGATCAACATCTCTTGCCCTGGGGAATGGAACGGGAACGCGTAGGCGCGCATGATGATGCCTTGCGTCTTGCCCAGGGACCGACCGCACTGGTCGATTTGATACACGTCTTCGCAGTGGTACAGCTTCCACTGGAAGTCCCAGACCCGGAAACAGCGGTCGGGCTGTTCCTCGTCGACCCAAGTCAGTTCCGCCAGTTCCACGCCGGACGGGTCGTCCAGCAGCGCAGCGAGGTAGCACTCCTCCTCGGTGAGCTTCGCAATAGCCGTCACCCAGCGGCTATCGGCTGCCTCTTTCGGTTTCTGCGCTTGGCGTTGTCGCCGACAAGTTTGCCAAGGAAGCGGGCGTACTTGATGGACAGGTTCGGCTGGGACGTCAAGAGTTCGGCAACGACCGTCAGGACGTAGTCGATGCGCCACTCACGGAAGTACGCCGGGGACACCGCGTACGCGCGGGCCACGACTTCCAGGCGCCACATGTCCAACGCCTCGCCCTGCAGCATCCGCCGGTACGTGTCGGGGGCGATCATCGTCTTGTGCTGGAACTCCGCCGGGGACACCGCGACGCCGGCGAGCGCCTTCAACGCCTCCGGGAACGGCGCCACCGCGTACTTGGGGGTGACCATGTCCCACAGCTCCGACAGGGACCCTTCGATGACTTTCGGGCGGCGCCCGATCTTCGCCTGGCCGGCGAGACGTTCCTGCTCGGCGCGGGTCTCGCGGAAGATGTCGGACAAGATGTGCGTGAAGATTGACGGCTCGTCGGCCATCCGGTTCATCCACGCGCCAAGGTCAGGCATCGTGAAGTAGTCGCGGGCGTTGTCGAAGTCCGCGCCACGGCCGCGGGGGCGGGTGGAGTGGCGCCACTTGCTGCCGGCCGGGCTGATCTCGTACGGCCCGTCGTCCAGCGGCGAGGTTCGGGGGGCCGATGGAGCCGCTGGGGCCTCGCTGACGGCCTCGCAGGCGGCCTGGGTGGCGGCCTGGGGCGGCGGGGTGGGTGTCCGGGGCTTGGGGGCCGCCACAGGGGCGCTGCGGGGCTGTGGGCGCTCGATCGGCGGCGGGGCGGCGGCGGGAACGTCAGTGCGCATCAGAGGCGGCCGACCCAGTACTTCTGGGAGTGCTCCCGGAAGTACTCGTCGAGGCGCCGGAACTCGGGGATGAGCTTCATGCGGCACCAGTCCAGGAAGTCCTCAGGTCCTTCGAGTCCGAGCTTGCGGCGTTCGACGGCGTCGGCGCGGTCGTAGGTCTCGACGAGGCTGATCAGTTCGTGGATGAGCGTCAACGCCGACGTCAGTTCCTTCTCGCGTTTGACGCCTTGTTCCTTGGCGCGGGTCCGGAGTTCGACGAGGTAGGCGCCGACGGATTCGGCTTCGGCCTGCTGGCGGGCGGTGCGGGTGAGACCGAGGTCGGTCTTGACATCGCGGATGAGGTCGGCGATCACCTTCGTCTGACGGCGCAGGTCGATCAGGGATGCCTGGGTCAGGTCGTGGCCGTCGTAGTCGCGCATGGAGGACAGGAACTTGGTGGTGCGGAACATCTGCAGTTCCAGCATGAGCATGCGGTCGAGGTCAGTCAGGTCGCTGATGGCGGTGAAGGTGTTTTCCTCAAGGTACTTGCCTTTCTGCGCCTGGTAGAACTCCGACTCCTCCTCGGTCGCGACCTCCATCCAGTGACCGTTGAGCTGCTGCACGCGGTGCACCGCAGTCTCGAACATGGGACTCCCTACTGGGCAGTGACTTCCAGCCAGACCCTGTTCCGATTCGTCCGTACCGGGCCTTTGCCCGTAATGACCGGCATGACGCTGGTATGGAACTTCCCGGAATCGTCGGGGATAACCCCGGCGTCAACCAGGCCATCCTCGCAGGGCTTCAACGCTGCCACAAGGTTGAGCGGGTCGCGTCGCCTGTTATCAGGCGGAACGTATTTCAGCTGGACGGTGATGCGTTCGCACGCGGGGATGCCAGCCGATTTCGCCAGCCAGAACGTCGCCTCCCGCCAGCGCTGGATGTCGCGGCGCTTGACGGACCAGTGTTGCCGGCGATGGGCGTTGAGGTTGAGCGGGACGGTGAACGGCAGCTCAAGGATCCACATACGCACCGGGTGCTGATCGGCTGAGCACAGCGCGCTTTACAGCGGGGCGGACAGTTCCTTCAACCTGGCGAGAGCGAGGGTGGCCTCGGCGACGAACTGTTCCATCTGCTGCACGGCCAGCTCGCGGTCGCCGGTCGCCGTCACGGTCCACCGGTCGCACTGGTGCGGCAGCGACACGGTCCACCCGTTGACCCAGTCCTGGTCCGTGTCCGGATCGCCGTCCGGGGGGACCGGCTCGATCTGCACGCGGAACCCGAACGTCATCGCGGGGGCCAACTTTCTTCGCTGGAAAGGAGCGCCGTCAACGCGCGTTGGCGCGAGTCGTGGAAGGGGGGGTGACTACGACCGTAGGGAGTAGTCACGCTCGCGCCGAGCGGGGGGGTTAATCTTTTGACCTTTGCCCTTGACCTTGAGCGGCTTCGGATCCAGCTCGCGCTGCTCGCTTCCGGTCGCTTCGCTTCCCGGCCCCCCTGACCCCCCACGCTCGCAGCAGCAGCGGCTTGCTGTCAAATCCGCCCTTGATTCCAGCGATCGTGTTGATGTCAACGTCTGTTGGTTTCTGCAAGTGGACGAGACTCTTGACGTGGGCCGCAAACGTGAGCAGGGTGAAGATCTCCCCGTCAAGCTCGATCTGGGGGGCTGGGAGTGTCAGGACCAGATGGAGCTTCTGCCACTGGCGGAAGTCGATGGCGCAGCTGAGTCCGGCCCGACAGAAACGCCGCAGCGCGCCGGTTCGAGACCTCCCGCTCCCGGCGCGCTGCGGCATCCAGACTGATGCGATTGATGAGATTGCCTACTCCCGCGGCGGCAGGACCCGGCTGGGCCCAGCGACCTCCATGTTGGCGTCGTCGAACGCCTTCTTGTCAGCCTTGGTGCCGGGCCACTCCGAGCCGGCCTTCTCGGCCTCGGTGTGCTGCACCTCGGGCTTGAGGTTCTTCGGGTAGAACGCGGGGTTCATCACCGACGACGGCAGCCCGTCGCCGCGGGCCGCGATCGGCAGCAGCTCCCGCAGGTCTCGCGGGTCGTCGGGCCCAGAGGACCCGGCGGCCTGGTCGTCCTTCTTGAGGTCGTTCTTCAGGTCGGTCTTGACGTCGTTCTTGGGGTCGTTCTTGGAGTCGGTCACTTGTCGACCTCCGTAGCGGTCTCGCGGGCGGGGGCAGCCAGTTCGGCGCTTTCGCGGACGAGCTGCTCGGCCTCGTCGTCGGGGACGTGGGTGGCGTGGGCGCGCTGACGGGCGGCCTCTTCGTACGCCTTGGTGCGGACCTCGTCGGACACCTTGGCGTCGGTGAACGTGATCGATCCGTCCTTCTCGATCACGTAGCTGGTCTTCGACATTCGCATTCCCTTTCCCTGCGCAGGGTGTTGACCAGTGATCGACGCTGCGGCGGACGGAATGCGAATAGCGGAAGCGGTACTCCGGATGGAGCATTCTCATCAACCGTGGCTGCGGGCGTTGCATGATGGGAGGCGTGGCGAGCCTGACAAGTGAGCAGCACGAGTCCGACCGGCTCCTGGCGTCCGAGCTCATCCAGCGCGGCCGGGTCACGTCCTGGCAGCAGCTGGGCACCGCGTTCGGGATCAGCGGCCAGGCAGCGCATTCCCGGTTCGGCCCCAAGGGGTACGGGCTGTCGATGCCGAAGCGGCCCAGGCAGCCGCGGAAGATGGTGTCGGTGTCGCTGGACAACCAGGGCGACAGCGACCTGGAGACGATCCGGCAACGCTGGTCCGGGGCCAAGGCGCCGACCAGGGCACGGATCGCGCGGCTCATCCTGGACCGGGAGCTGCCCCGCTACGCCGCCGACCCTGACCAGCTGGCCTGAGCGGGCGGTTCTGATGCCGGGAGTTGGTGGGCGGGGCAAGCAGGACCCGCCGTACGCGCTGCTGGTGGGGCAGTACATCCGCGCCGTGATGGACGGCCGCCCCCCGGCCGCGGTGGTGCGGTACAAGTTCAAGCTCAGCGCGTCCCAGTGGGACGACCGCCGGCGGGTGCTGTCGAAGACGGGGTGGCTGCCACCGGGTGACCCGGTCCGTGACGGCGCCGCGGGCGGCTTCTACGACCAGGCGTGGCTGGATGAGGCGCTGGAGTTGTACGGGGCGAAGCTGGAGCAGATCGAGGCGGCTCGGGTGGGGAAGCTGTTGGTGGAGCGGTTGGGTGCTTCGCGTCGGGCGGCCCGCGAGGAGGCCGAGGCTGCGGCTGCGGTGGTGCGCGATGAGCGGCGGCAGTTGCGCGATGATGCGGCTCGGGTGCGGCAACGGGCGTTGGCGTGGAAGGCTGTGCAGGAACGTTCGAAGCTCGTCTTCGACATCATCGGGTAGTCCTCGGCTAGTTGTCGGGTAGTTGATTGACGCGCTGCATCCGACGAGTTCGGGTGCATGTCGGTCTCCCCGCTCTACGCCACCGCCGGCATCCGGTCGCGCCCCACCGTGGTCGTCACCAGGAACGCGTCGGTCTACAGCGAGATCGCCCGCACGATGACCGCGATCGGCTCCGACCGGGTCGTGCACATGTCCCCGACGCAGCTGCTGAAGACCAAGGGCGCGGTGTTCTGGGTGATCGACGCGCGGGTCTCGGGCGCTCAAGACCTGATCCGTGAGCTGCTGACGTCCAAGCGCACCGAGGGGCTGGTGCTGTCGTCGCCGATGTTGGCGTCGTTCAACCGGTTCTGCGTGAAGGTCGGGGTGCCGGCGCTGTTGATGCACGCGGCGGTTGAGGCGCCGGCCCGGGAGGACCGGCCGTTGTCGTTGACCAACCGTGAGGTGGAGATCGTGCGGCTGATCTCGTTCGGGCGGACCAACGACGAGATCGGGGACGCGTTGGGGATTACGGGGCTGACGGTGAAGTCGCACATCGCACGGATGCTGCGCAAGTCGGGGGCCAGGGACCGTTGCCACCTGGTGCTGCTGGCGCTGCGTGCGCGGCTGATCGAGTAGCTCGTGCCGTGGGTGGGGAAGTTCCGTTCGCAACTGTCGTTGCGGGCGTTCGACGGTGGCTCCCAGGCGGTGTCACGCTCCGTGGCCGCTTCCTGCTTGACAGTAGTGGCGGCGTTTCGCTAAACCTTTGCCCTGTCAGGGCGCCCTGGTCCGCAAGTCAGGCCATCGTCCAGGCCACGTCCAGGGCGCTGTTCAGGCCATCTGCCGCTGTCCGCATAAGGGGTATTCCGATGCAGTTCAGGCATGTGGATACTGAGTTCCTCCACGCGGTTGTCCCCCCGATGAGGTGAGGCACATGACGCTCCCGGCATTCATGCAGCAGCCCACGACGAACGCGAGGGTGCAGTCCGCGACCCGGGTCTGTGATCCGTGCAGCGGCTTCGACGAAGACAACGAGGCCACCGCCACCGTCCGGTTCGTGCTCAACGGCGAATGGCATTCGATGGACGTGTGCCCCGGCCACGAACGCATGTGGCTGGAGCAGTTCGTCGACTGGGCCCAGTGCGCCACCAAGCTGAAGCGGCAGCCCGGGACGCTCACCCACGACCTGGCGGCCACCGACAGCGGCCTGTTGCACGCCGGCGGCTCCACTGACTGGCCGGAGCGCAACCTCGGTGTCCCGCAGCAGCAGGACCCCCGCCGGATGCGGGTCATCCCACCAGAGCCCGTCATCAAGACCGACGTGGTGATCAACCGCGACGAGCCGAACTACATGGCGCCGGTGGCAGGCGAGATCCCGCTGAAGGTCATCCGCGAATGGGGCATGACCGACCACGCCTACCTGCGGATGGCGGAACGCAGCATCCCCATCCAGGAGGTATGGCGGGCGTTGCAGCACCGGGGGAAAGCCGTCAACACCCCAGGCAACGAAGCTGGCACCACCGTGATCACGTTCGGCGACCTGTGCGTGGTCGTCAACGAACAGGAACAGGCGGTGCTGACGGTCTACCGCCCCAGCACCGATTCGGACGTCGTTGCGGCTGCCGCAGCGCTCGGAGGAAGGTACTAGTCAGTGGCACTCAGGCCGCTCAGCAACAGCCAGATGGACGAAGGTCGCGACCCGCAGGCCGAACAGTTCCTCCGGCAGCGACACGTCAAGTTCGACCTGATCTCACAGGTGTCGATCGCGAACATCGACGTCGAAGGCAGCCTGCACAACCAGGCTCGGCTCGGGCAGCCCCTCAACGACGAGAACGTCCGCAAGATCGCTGAAGCGCTGCGGTCGGGGGTGCGGACCCCACCGATCTGGGTGAAGCGCAAGGCGGACGGGCAGTACCTGGTTCTCGACGGCAACCATCGGGTCGCAGCGCATGCGGCCGAGGGCCTGCCGATCGACGTGTACGAATGCGAGGGTCGCGACGAGACCCTCACCCTCATCATGTACGAGGCCAACACCCGGCACGGGTTGCCGACCAACGAGGTGGACCGCACCGCCGCCGCCATGTTCCTGGTCGATGCGGGCTTCGGCATCAAGGAAGCGGCGGAGAAGATGCTGGTGGCCGTCGCCGCCGTACGGAAAGAAGTCGCCAAGCAGGAAGCGGATCGTCGCGCGGCGAAAGTCCAGATGGATCCCCGAGTGTGGCGCACGCTGCCCGAGTCGTCGCGGACGAAGCTGATCCAGCTGCGCACCGACGAGGCGTTCGAAGCGGCCACACTCGTTGTGGTGGAAGCGAACATGCGCACCGAGGCGGTCACGAAGTTCGTGACCGAACTCAACCGGGAGTCCTCGATCGCGACCCAACTGCAGATGATCGCCGCGAAGCGGGAAGAGCTGCAGCCGGACATCGCCGACGCCGTCATCGACGGTGCCGACGGGCGGAAGGCAGCGCGTTCCCCGAAGGCCCGGCTCAACATGGTGACAGGCCAGCTGAGGACGCTGGGCGACCCCCAGGTGGTGGCGGCGTCGATCCCGGTTCCCGAGCGCGACGGGGTAGTCCAGAAGCTCACCGAGGCGCGCGCGTGGCTCGCGCAACTGGAGGAGGCTCTCGTTGGGTAGGACCGGTCCACCGGAAAGCACGCGGGGCGAACAGGTCCTGGCCCGCCCCGAGGTGCTCGCCAACGATGGTTGGGTCGCCGGGCCCGAGCTGCTGCACGAGATGATGGCGGCCATTCCACCTGGTGAGGCGCAGCGGGCGGCGATGGCCCGGGTGAAAGATCCGGACGCGTGGAAGGTGCACGACCTGATCGCGTCCGGGAAACGGACGCGGGCGGTGCGACGGATCTCGCAGTTTCTGGACCGCGGCGTCTGGGTGTCGGATCCGGGGAAGTTGACCCGCGAGCACTGGGCAGGGCATGCCCGGTGGAAAGTGAAGGCGCTGTACCCGGGGGCGATCGGGATGCCGGAGGCCGCTGAAGAGATCGGCGTTTCGCTGTCGGTGCTGGACGACTGGATCGGCAAAGGGCTTGCCCCGGACGGGTTCCGACCGCCGGGGGCCGCCCCGAAAGCGGTCCGGTTGGTGACACCAGACCTGGTAGACATCTATCGGCGGATCGCGGCTTTACGGCCGCCGCCGAATGGGCGGGAGTGGAAGGCCGATCCCCGCGCAGTGTGGATCACGCCGGCCGGTGGTGGGGTGAACGAAGTGGAGTGCCCGAACTGCGCAAGCAAGTTCGTGGTCGAGCTGACGGTGAAGCCGGCGCTGGAACCGAAAGGCTGGCTGCCGCCGGGTGGTGCGGCCGAGCGGATTTCGCTGCCGGAACCCGATCCCCAGCCCGACTCCCAGCCTGCGCTGCAGTCGGTGCCTGACCCCATGTCCGAGCCCATACCTGAGGCCGTGTCCGACCCCGTGCTTCAGCCCGTTCCTGAGCCGGTGGGACGGCAGGAGGGTTCCGACGTCACGACGACGCTGGAGCAGTTCGCGATGCGGTCGGGCCGGCCGCTGGACGAGGGGCTGGTGCGCCGGATGGAAGACGCGGTCCGGCAGGCCCGCACAGCTCGCGCCAGCCTCGTCGACGACGGCTTCGCCTCACACGGCTAGAGCGAACTAGATGGTGGTATCGGCCGGGGTGATGTTCCGGCCGATCTCGACCTGGAGGTAGGCGTGGCCGGGGAACGTCTGCGGGGTGTTGTTGGGCCAGGTGACTCTGACCTCAGCATCGAACGTGCCGACGGTGTCGGTGTCCCCGGCCACCCAGAAATAGCGGACCACACCTTTCGTGGACGCCTGCGTCTGGTCACGCACAATCATTGGCGCGTCAACTTTCACGCCGGCGCGGTTTCGCATCAGGAACCGGACGCCCACGGCCTGGGTCAGGTCAACGGGCGTTGAGCCTTCCAGCAGTTCGACCTCGAAGATTGGCGCGAGGTCGCCCTGCTTCATCCTGACCTTGGTCGCCATGGATCAGGCGTCGGGTGTGCCCAGAGCAGATCGAAGCTAGACGTATTCGAAGTCGACTCGTGCAGCTTCGTCGGTTCGGGACAGGATGAGCAGGTCGGACGCGGCCGTGACGATCACCGCGTCGCTGCTGGGAGTCAGGATTCGCAGGTCGCCCCGCCCTATGCTCCGCACGGTCGCAGTGGACCCGCCCGTGCGGAGGGCGACCTGCGGGTCCTGGACATCCGGCCAGTTGCCGTAGAACCCCCCGCCGCCAGACAGCACCCAGCTGCCGGTGGCGGTCCGGGTGGCGAGGCCAAGCCAGGAGCCGCCACCCGACAGCTCCAGCAACGACGCGGCCTGCTTGGCCGCGAGGACCTGGAGCTGGCCGCCACCGGCGGCGGTGACCGTGACGCGGCTGTTCCTCAGACCGGCCGCCGCGGTCCCGCCGCCGGTGGTCAGGCCGATGACGGTGTGCCGGCGGGCGATCGTGACGGCGGTGACCGCGCCGCCGGAGGTGTCGCTGAACGCCCCGGAGTCGGCCTTGACGGCGGTGACGGTCCCGTTGCCGCCGTCGTGGCCGTGGAAGGCGACGTTCCCGGCGTGGAACGCCTGAAGGTACCCGCCGCCGCCGCCACCGGACAGGACGACCGCTGCGGTCGCGGACCGGCCCCGGGAGGTGACCGTGATGGAACCGCCGCCGCTGATGAGCACCGCGGCCCGCCCGAGCCGCTGCCCGGTCACGACGACGGACCCGCCGGCGGTGAACGTCCAGCCGCGGCGGACCGCCTTGGCGCCGTCGCTGCGGGTGGCGCCGCCACCGGTGAACGCGGCTGCCGTGGTGGCGGCCTTGACGCCGGCGCCTTCGCTGGTGTCGGAGCCGGACAGGGCGAACGCGCCGGTCCCGGCCTTCCAGCCGGCGGCGCTCAGCTGCCCGGCGCCGGTGAGCCTGACCGCGTCGGAACCGTAGTGGTTGCCGGCGAACGTGATCGTCCCGCCACCGGCTAGCCCGGTGAACGCTCCCGTGGTGGATCTGGTCCCGGTGCTGCCGCTGTCACCGCCGCCTGTCAGGACGGCGGCGGTGACAGCGGTCTTCCCGGTGGCGGCGTGGAGGTCGCCGCCACCGGTGACTGTGATCGTGGCGCAGCGCCCGGACGACGTCGCGACGTCCACGGTGCCGCCGCCGGGCAGGTCGCCGGTCCCGGCCCGCCCACCGGCCGCTGCGAACCAGCCGTTGCCGGCGCCCGTGAACGTCGTCGTCGCCGTGGTGGCCCGCACCGCGGCGACGGTCGCGGTGCCGCCGCCGACCAGCGTGATCGCGGTGCGGGACGTCCGCCACCCGGCGCAGGTGGTCGTCCCGCCACCGCTGGCCGCCCACGCGCCCCGGCCACCCTTGCGGGACGCGAGCGTGACGGCCCCGCCGCCGGTGCCGGTGCAGGTTCCCCGCGCGGTCTTCTTCCCAGCGCTGGCGAGGGACCCACCACCGGTGCTGGTGGCGGTTGCGGTGCGGGACGTCTTGGCCGACGCGGCCTGGTTGCCGCCGCCGGACAGGGTGAGGCCGGCCGTGCGGGCGGCGCGGCCGGTGACGGCCTGGGCGCCGCCGGCGGTGACGGCAACGGCCGTTGATGCACGCCGCGCCCCGGTACCGCTCAGCGACCCGCCGCCGCTCAAGGAGGCGGTGACCTTCCGGGGGCCGACGTACGGGTTGACCGTGGCGGACATCGCGCCGCCGCCGCTGACCGAGCCCAGCGCCCGAGTGGCCCGCTTGGCGGCCGTCGCAGCTGCCGCGCCGCCACCGGACGACGCGAACGACCCGGTCGTGGTCTTGCGGCCGGCCGCGGCGGACAGGCCGCCACCGGACAGCATGACCGCGGCGTAGATCGCAGCTTTCCCGGTGACCACACCGCCGCCGCCACCGGAGAGGGCGAGCGTCCTGGTGGAACGTTTCCGGCCGGCCACCGCCAGGTCGCCGCCGCCCATGGGGGTCGGCAGGCGGTCCCCGTCGAGCATGACCGCGGTCCCGGTGCCGGCGTGCCAGGCGGTGACCGCCAGCGTCCCGCCACCAGGCAGGGACGCGGTGGCGCGGGCGCTGCGCCGGGCCTGGGCGGTGCCCGCGCCACCACCGGACGCCGCGATGGTGCCTCTGCTGCTGCGCTGCCCCGACAGGAGCAGCAGCCCGCCGCCGGCGATCGTCGCGGCGGTCCGGCCACCTTTGCGGCCGGCCGCGGTGAGGCTGCCTCCGGAGGTGACGGCGACGCTGGTCTGGCCGCCGCGTTGACCGCTCAGCGATGCGGTGCCGCCACCGGTGAGGTTGATGCTGCCGCGGTGCCCCGACGCAACCGTCGCGGTGAGCGTCCCGCCACCGGCCAACCCCGCGAACGAACCCGCGTTCACCTTACGGGCGACCACCGACAACGAGCCGCCGTCGGACGCAGTGAACGACCCGGTCGCGACCTTCAGCGGGTTGCGGAACAGGAGGAGCAGCGGCACTGCCTACCTCCTAGTCAGTACTCGTAGCCGACGACCTCGACGATGGCGTAGCCGACAGCCGTCGCCGTCAACGCGTTGTAGCCCTGCACCGTCACACCCAAGCCCGCACCCGAAGGGATGTCGAACCCTTCAGCTGGTTGCGATATCACGATGCCGGAACTGTTCGCGGTCGCGCCCGCCGCCGTCCCCGCCGGGATGCTGCGCCACAGCGGCGACGTCACCGCCACCACCCCGGCCGTGTTCACCCGCAACCGGCCGATGCAGTAGCCGGCGGTGCTGGTGCCGATGTACGCGACGGTGACCGAGGTGACCCGCAGCGTCTTGCCGGCCGACACCACCGCCGGGGTCGTCGTCGCCGCGACCGTCGCGCCGTTGCGCAGACTCGTCAACGACAACAACGTCTCCGTCGCCGACGTCGCCACCGCCGACGCGGAGTAGAAGTTGACCGGCGACCGCGACACCGCCTGCATCCCCGAGATCGGGTTGAACGGCATCCCGCCCGGACACAGCACCACCATCGCCCCGCCCGCCGGCGGCGCCGAATTGCAGAACACCCGGACGTACGTGACGCCCGGCAGCGCCGCGTTCAGGCAGATCGAGGCATTCACCGCCGGCGCCGTGAACACGTGCGTCGAGGAGACGAACCCGGTGTCCATCCGCTGCACCACCAGCGGCGCCCAGTCCGTGCCGTTGTCGGACTGCTGGAACGTCAACGACGCGCTGCCGGTGAACGCGGTCCCGGTCGAGTTCTTGAAGAACATCGTGAGGTTGCCGGCCTCACTGACGTTGTACGAATTCCCGGGCCCGGCCATCCCCGCAGGGATCAGCTGGGTGATCGGGGCGAACGCTGCACCTTTGACCGCCAGGCCGCCGCTGGAACCGACTTCCGCCACGTACGTGTTGGTCGGGTCGCCGAGGACGACGACCTCACGGTGGTCGCCGTTGCCCTGGGTCCGGGTGTCGACGTTCGCCCCGGACCCAGGGGTGATCGGAACGCTGGAGTCAGGCATCAGGCACCGGTCACGCCGAAGCGGTGGCGTTCAGGTCGATCGAGCCGGACGTGATCTGGTACGTCCCCTGGGCGGCGTACACCTCGCTGGTGACTGCGATGTAGCCGTAGTACGTGCCGGCCGACGCCGCCGACCACAGGCCGACGAACGCGACCGTCGTCGACGCCGGGACGTCGAACGTGGGGGTGTTCGACAAGGACTTCGACCCGCCGGAGGCGGCGTTCCACGTCACAGACTTCCGCGCGTACGCCGGGGACCCGCCGGTCACCTCGCTGGTCCCGGTCGAACCCGGGTTGGCCGTGTGCAGCGACGCGTATACGGCGTTGGCGCCGAGCTGGTCGAGCATGTAGTTCTTCGCGGCGACGGCGTACGGCATAAGAACTCCCTCGAGTCGGTCGGGGGAGTGCTCGGCAATCGAACTGATCAAAACCACCGCAACGGTCGTTGGCGGCGACACAAAGCGGCGGCCCACCTCAACGTGAGGTGGGCCGCCGGCCAGACGTCACTGCGGCTTTCAGTGCCGATTCAGTGCCGATTCAGTAGGACTGATCCACATCCGCGGCCGGCGCCGCGTTGACGTCGCCGGAGGTCGCGTCCACCGCCCCACCGACAGGGGAGACACCGGTGTCGACGCCGCTGTCGACACCGGTGTCGGGGTTGGTGTCGGCGCCCGGCTCGACCGGAGTCGCCTCCGCCGGGGTGTCAGGGTTGGCCACATCCGAAGGCAGCGCCAGCCCCGCCACCAGGTCCGCGGTGGCCTGCACCCGCTGCACGGCCTCGACGATCGCCTGGTGCTCCCCGTCGGCGTTCGCGATCTGCTCCAGCGCGGCCTGCAGTTCGGCGGCGTCGCTGGAAAGGCGGGCCTGCAGCCCCTGGAGCTGCTGGTCGAGCCCGTCGAGGGCCTGGTCGAGGTACTCGCTTGCCTGGGTCACGATTTGCTCCAATCGGTCCTGCGCACGTGCGATTCGTTGGAGCAGTTGTCGGTCGGACAGTTGAGCCAGGTCATCGGTGTTGTCCAGCAGCCGGGTCAACAGCTCGTCGTGGGCCATAGCAATGGGTGTCGACGTCGCCGCGTGATCTTCCGACGGGAATGCGGAAGCCCCTGATCACCAGGCGACTCCCTCTCTGTCGCGTCAGTGATCAGGGGCTGGTGGCATGATTGCCGGGCGGTGACGGTCCCAACAGTCCCAACCGGATCTGCTCTTCCTGAACTGATCCTGTTGGGGTGGAGCGACTTTCGTGGACGTTCGTGGAACCCGTGCGCTGGTACAGGTATCGGCCGGCTCCCGCCGCGGCTTAAGCCCCACGGTCAGTCTTCTTCTGGCGGCCAGATCCCGCCGGCCTGCAAGAACGCCGGCGACGGCACCACCAACGTGTCGTCCGCCGGGCACGCCAGGCCGGCGGCGGTCTGCACCCAGTCCCCGTCGTGGTGCTCCGAATGCTCCAAGATCAACCCGACGGTCACCCACGCGAAATGCTCACCGTCGAAACCCGGCTCGTTGTACTGCGGTTCAGGCATCATCGCTTGGCCGCAGCTGCTGTGCCTGCTGGTGCGCCTGTTGGCGGGCCAGCAACGCGAAGTTGTGGTCCCGCACGATCTGCATCGCGACCTCGGGGTCCAGCAGCAGCCCCAGATGCCGTGACCACCCGTCCACCGAGACGGCGTACACGTTGCCCGGGATCTCCGTCCCCACCCGCCACGGCAGGTCCAACGCCTCCACGAACCCCACCCGCGACCCGTCCGCGTCGATCAGGCTCGGCGACGAACGGACCGACTCCGCCCAGTCGATCGCCTCCCAGAACAGCTGCTCCTGCTGCGGCCCGCTCAGCGACCACCAGGCGTCCGGGTCGGTGCCCCTCAGGAATGCTTCAAGCCCCACGTGTCGACCTTCCCGGCGTCGCCGGCGGCTTCGGCCAGCAACGCCAACCGGCGGACGTCTTCAGTAGTCCACTCCCGTGCCTGGTCGTCGAAGACGCACAACGCCCCGACCACCTCACCGGCGACCCGGATCGGGTGGCCGAGGTACGCGGCGACCTCCCCGGTCTTGGCGGATTCGGTGTCGCGGACCATGGCGTGCCCGGTGCCGTCGTCGATCGCGAGGATGTCTCCGGTCCCGACCACGTGCTGGCACCACGACCCGTCCCTGGGCCTGACCGAATTCGGTGCATCGACCGCAACGTCCGTTGATGCGATCGTCACCTGCTCGTTCCTGGTGATCACGTTGATCTGGGCGTGGTCGGAGTTCAACCGCTCCATCGCCAACAGCACGATCCGCTGCGCCTCGGTCCGCGCGGTCTTCGCCATGTAGTTCTGCGCCAGCGTGAGCCGCTCCGAGCGCTCGATGACCTGGTCCAGACGCATCTGGTACGTCTGGAGCTGCTCCTCATCCATGGCCGCGTACTCGGCCGAGCGACCAAGCACCCGTTTCCGGAGGTTCCTCCACGGCGTCATGACCTACTGAATCGTCAACGACGCCGACGCATCACTCAACCGACTCGCGGGGCATCAACTGCATCGTCAACACGTGCTCGCCGCTGTCGGCGTCGGTGACCTCCAGCCAGACCCGCTCCTGCGGATGCACCGCGTGCCACACCCGGGCCCGCAGCATGTCACCCACCCCGAGCCCCTGGGAGTACACGAAGCTGCGGTGCTCCGCCAGCACGACCCCGGTCGAGGTGACGAGCCGCACGTCGTACGTCTGCATCAACCGACCACCTCTCCCGCGACCGTCCCCACCGGCAGGTCGGCCGGGGCGAACGCGATACCGGTGCGATCCAGCACCCGATCAACCTGAAGGTAGGCCCGGCCGGCGAACAGGTCTTCCAGCTGCGCCACGGGCAGGTCGATCTGCCAGACCCGGACGTCGCCGCGGACCGTGACGTCGTGCATCGCGTAGCTCAAGTCATGGCTGTAGTCGCCCATCACGATCCGCGGATTCATCGGGCGGGTCAGCACCGACGGCGACAGGCTGCCGGCCGCCCACACGTCCAGCGCGTCCCGGTCCAGCGCCTCGAACAGCCGCGACCAGGTCGATAGGTAGCCGTCCACGGAACCGACCATGAGCGCGCTGACACCGGCCGCGGAGATGCCGGCGCGCCGCGCAAGCTCGGCCTGCGTCAGTCCCTGGGTGCGCAGCCGATTCTTCAAGACCGTGCGCAACAAGTCCGCCAGGTCGGTGCTGCTGGATTCCTCGCTCATTCGGCGGGCGGGGCTCACAAGAACTCCTCATTGACGGAGAGCACGCACATCACTACAACCTATGTCGTCAATTCGGCGCAGCCCCCGAACACGCGCAACGACCGTTACAACGCCTCTTCCTCCATCACGTCGTCGTCCTCATCAACGACTTCCTCCAACACACAGAACTCGACCCGGAACACCCGCCCGCACGGCCCCTCGCACATGAAGAACTCGCCCACCGTGTCGCACCGAAACCACCGCCGACACGACTCGCAATACAGCGAACCTTTCGTCTCATCCCCCAACGCGCGCCGCCAGATCCCCTTCGGCCCCGGCGTGATGCGGTGCACCACCAGCGACCGCAGACCCGCGTTCTGGGCTGGATCCCGCGACGGCCGGCTGATGGCCTGACTGAGACGGAAGTCCTCATCGCTCTGCTGCATCATGCGGCGTCCTTCACGACCATGACCCGGCCATCCGGCAGGACGGCACACAGATACACCTGCGTGAGGCCCAGGCCGCGCAGGTAGCCACACAGACTGCTCAGCTGCGGCTGCGTGATCGCCCTGCGTTCCAGCGACGAGATACGCCCCGCCGCGACCTTGGCCCGCTCCTGCACCTCGGTCTGGCTCAGGCCGCAGCGTTCCCGTAGCTGCCGCAACGACATCACCGGCGCGCCGTCACCTCCCGGCGGACCCGTGAGCACGATCAGTTCCTCGTGGAGCAACACACAGATGAGCAGGTCACTCTTCAACGCCTCCGCGCGCCGGTCCAACGTGCTCAACGACATCGTCGCCAGCGGCCGGTGCTCGTACAGGCTGATGTTCTTCGGGGTCACACGCATCGCGAACGCCAACTGGTGCTGGGTGACGCCGCACTCCAGGCGCCAATCCCGCAGCGTGCCAACAGCCGCCGCCGCGAAGTCGTCGGCGATCACTCGGGTCCCCCCCGGCGGCGGCGGTCCTGGCGCGGCGCCCGGTCGGGGCTGCGCAACACCACGACCCGGTCCTCGTCAGGCAGGTACACCGCGAGCACCAGGTCCGCGCCCAAGCCGGCGGCGTACCGGCTCAGCGTGTCGACCCGCTGCCGGGCCAGGGCCCGGCCCTCGATCTCCGAGATCCGGGACTGCGACAAGTCCGAACCTTCCGCGAGGCCATCCTGGGTGAACCCCAGCGCCTCCCGGACTTTCCTGACGCTCAGCGCTGGCATTGGGTCTCCGGATCGCTGAGCACGAACACCTTGTCGCCGATCGCGAACGCCAGGACGACTTCTCCGCCGAGCGCCTCGGCGTACCGGTCGAGCGAGCGCACCGTCATCGACGTCAACGGGGAGCGCTCCATGTGGTACGCGACACCCCCCGCGCCGGGTCTGCCGAGGTGCGCAGAAACGTCTTCCTGGCTGCGCCCACGGCTGCGCCGCAACGACTGCAACGTCTGCACGATCGTCATCCATCCATTCCTGACTCCAGCCGCAACGCCCTGGTCCAACGGTGTTCACGCTGGCTAGAAGGGCGGGTCTGCGTTGGGGTCATAGGTTGAGGGCTCCGGCGGGACGACCCGCCCGTCTTGGGTGTCGTCGAGGAGGAGGTCGAAGGCGGTGAGCAGGTCGTCCAGCAGGACCCGGGCG
>JACCDR010794850.1_pt1 | contig 32887 bp, 26 predicted proteins | sample 7446431 | NCBI WGS metagenome assembly JACCDR01 (sample SAMN15323443, study PRJNA562643) | freshwater metagenome | isolation source: river surface water | place: USA:Blue River Watershed | collected 2017-08-17
AAATGGCTCGACACCGTGCCGCAGCAGTGGGCGCGGCAGTTCACCGGGGACGCGCGCAAACCGGTCCACCGCCTGCGCGGCCTGTACGCGACCGACCTCGCCGAGCGGACCCGCGCCGCGGTTGCCGCGCAACTGGCCGGGGAGCAGGCGGCCGCATCCGCCCTGGGCCACACGACCCCGGAAACAACGCGCCGGCACTACCTCTAGAAGTGCGGACCGTGCCGATACGAAAAAAACGCCTGAGTCCGCGAAGGTTTCTCGAGCCCTCTGACGGCGATGGTCCACCCGAGCATCTGGAATCCCGGCAGAACCGTATCGCGGAAAACCTCGTATCGCAGCGGCTCGCCCCGGAGATGAGGAAAATAAAGATCGCACGCAAGTTGCGTCCTGCGATCTGGATAAACCGTTCCGGCGTGGTCCCAGCGAACTTCGAAACAGGCCCGCTTGTCAGTTATGGGCGCTTCTTTTACTGCCATCCTTACCAATTCGCATCTCTTCCGCGCGTGTCAATGTGAACGAATGACGGGTAAACCCCGATCCCGCCGCGCCAAACGAACGACCCGCCGCCGGGCAGTTTGAACCTGGTCCCTCGCAGTTCCCTGGCGACCGCCGCCGACACCGATGCCCCGCGCCGGCATGTGAAGTCGAGCGCCATGAACGCCAGGTGATACGACATGCGCTCGCCGCCGACGGCTTTGTTGTACATCGGGGAACGGTAGGCGGATGTGATCCTGACCGGTTCCCGCAGCCGCTCCCGGATCTCGTCGAGCACGACAAGCGGCTGGATGCAGTTCGGCCAAAGATCCCGCGGAGGGCAGGAATTCGACACCCCTTTCCGGGTACGATACCAAAGCCAGTTCAGTTCCTTGCCCTTGAAGTGGCGCAGTCCCAACTGGTCGACGAATGTCGCGAGTTCCTTTTCATTCCAAGTCATAGGTCAGCGGGGAACGGGCAATCATGCCGGGTGAAATCTCCGTGCTGTCGAGGTTCCGAAAGAGGCGCACCCCGGCCACCTGCAGGGAATGGGCGACCAACTCCGAGCAAAACCACCGGTCATCGGCCGGCACCTTGCGGCGGCTCACGAAGCGGAAAACACCCCTGTAGTCGTACTGCTTCCCGATCTGCCCGCGGGCGAACGCAATTGCCGTTGCCCATTGATCCGGCGTCATCCCATGCACTCCGAAGGAGTCGACCCCTTCCCAATCGCTCATCCACTTGAGCCTGACACCCGATCCTTGCCACGATTCCAGGATGCGGCCGCAGGGGAGAAGGAATGCCGCGTGGGAATACTCGCTGCGCGTCTGCCACCGGATCGCGGTCGAAATGAACCCCCGGCCACGGAAGAGTAGGATGCGCGGTTCGCTTTTCATTTTGAGACGATCGATTGCAGCACTTCGATCAGGCTTTTACCCTGAGTCAGCAGCGTGATCGCCGAAACAACGATTGCCGCTTCCTTCGGGTTGTGTTTCAGATACTCCAAGAGAGTGATTCGTTTGGCTTCGGTTCTCTGCGTTCCGGTATTACCGGGATAAACACTAACGGGAGTGAGTTCGGCGGCAAAGACGAGGAAGTGGAGAAATTTTGCGGAGGCGTCCCTAACAGAAAAAACATACAGACTAACCCAGACGGTTCGCCCGTCTTTCGACAAGTACCGTTTGACCATCTGATATGATCGTTTGTCGGAATCTCCTGCCAGCGCCGCCGCCTCGGAAACGTCAGCATCCAGGTCATCTGGGTGAGTAATCTGCTGAAAGCATTTTCCGTTGATGAGTTCCGCTTCGGCGTATCCGACCATCTCTGCGAATCGCGGATTGACGGCGAGGAACTGTCCGTCTTTTGAGACCTTGGCCAGTCCGATTGGTGCGGCATCCCACAAGAAGCGTAGATCATTTTCCATTCAGGTTATGGTTCGGGTGGGACGAAAGTTTTGATTTTCACATCACCATCGATACGTGCTTTTTGCACGGAATCAGACGACACTTGCCGCGCCGTTTGCCCCTTCTCCGCAATCTCGGCGCTGGTATTCTGCCCACCCCATAAAGCCTTCACCCCCTCGACGCTGAAATATCCCCGAGTAACTTCCCGGGCGAGCATCGTCTGATCCTTGCCCTTCTTCGAGTAGGCAAGTTCGGTTCCATTCGCGAGACGCACCGCCGCCGATTCGTCGGTTGTCTTTTCCAGTAGCGATGCCGACAGAATGATCTTGGTCCCGTCCGGCTCAAGAATCACGGGCCCGGTTGCACAGGACGCGAAGAGAATCGGCAGGATCAGGAGTGTTCTCATGCGAATGACGGGAGATCGAAGTTCGTGCCGCCCAAAGCCAGGTTCCCGCCGCCGGTGCTCGCACTGTCCACGATGTCTGTGCCCGCCGGCCCGATGTAAACCTTACCGCGGGTGACCGCAGGGGCGTCGATCGTCACTCCGGACCGCAGGTATCGGGTGTTGTTCCGATACACGAGCGACTGGAAATCGTACATCCACGCCGGCGACTGATACCCGACGCCCAGCAGTTTCGTCTGGTAGGTGACATTATCCTCGATAACGATGCCGTCCCATCGTTCCTGGACCACCCCGCCAGACGTATAGGCCGGCATGGCGGACGTATCGACCGCGGCCCCGGTCGAGGCGTATTTCAGCTTGATTTGGTTCCCGCTGACCCAGGTCACTTCATAATACTTGTCGTTCAACGCGGTCGGCCCTGCGATGTCACGCAGGCAGACACGCTTCCCGACTGGCCACCCGTTGTTGACGGTCACATCGACCGTGCCGGAAAGGGTAAAAACAGCATCGGCAGCGGCGGAAATGCCGGTGATCGTGAGCGTTTTCCCGTTGAGGAACAGGCACCGGTTCCCAGCGTCGAGCATGTAATTCCCGCGCACCGTGAGGTTCGACCCGCCGTTGATAAGTTGAATCCCCTTCGTGTCCGCGCTCTCGTAGGACGAATGCACCGGGAAAATGTAGTTGCCCGTCAGCATCCCGTACCGCAGACCGTTCAGACTGAACGCCTGGTCGCGGTGATTCATGCTGATGTTTCCGAAGCAGTTCGTCACCCCGATGTTCGTCTTGTCCCCGTAGAGTTCGAAACTGATCGCGCACCCGTCGACGATGTTCGCCGTGATGGTGAGTCCGCCGCACCCGAAGGCGCTGATCCCGAAGGATCCTGGCGAAACATGCTGCATTTCGGAAATATGGTTTCCGATGATCGTGCAGTGTTTGTTCCCGCCAGTGTTCTCCGGGGAAACTTGGGAATTCCAATACTCGATGGCGTGACGGCCGCAGCGCAGAATCGTGTTGAAATCGACATGGCAGTTGTCGCCATAGTTCCCGAGCCATACCGCGTTCTCCGAATGCGTGTGCCCGTCCGCGTCCTCCTTCCCCACCATCCGGTTCTGCTGCACCCACACCCCTTTCAGGTTGTAGCGCAGGAACACGACGTCGAGCAGGCAGGAATGGAGATTATTGTGGACGATCCGCAAGCCGGTCATCCACGGTGTCGCCGGCTGCCCGAGCCGTGCGATCGGGCGCGCGACATGGTGGATCCGGCAATGTTCGATGGTGAGCCCGGAGCAATCGACCGCATCGGAGATTTCCACCCCGACGTCATGGATCCCGGTCGCAGTAGTGAGCGGGTGATTCGTGGTGATGTCGAGCCCGGAAAGGGTGATCTTCTTCGCCGCCACCTTCACGACGATCTGAGCCGTCAGTCCGTTGTGAGGCAGAACCAGGCCGCTTGTCCGTCCGTCGCCAATCAGTTCCGCCCCGTCGACATCCAGTTCGAGCGGGGCAGTCAGTGAAACCTGCCCGCGGACGAATGCCTTCCGCCCGGCAGCGACCGCGGCCAGGAGTTTCGTTTCGGTGTCGACGACACAGATCCCATTCGAAAGGTTCGCCCCGATCCAATCGCCGGCATTCAGGCCGGTCGAGATCCACAGCGTCTTGTCGTCACGCTGCGTCCCGAGTTGCCCGCTGTAATCCGGGACGCGGGCGGCCCGAGCCGCGGCATCCGCAAATGTGGCCATCGGGTTTGCGTCCACCCCGCCTTCGAGTTGCGCCAGTTCCCGGACGCGGGCGGAATCGTAGTGAACGAAATCCCCGTCGTCGTTGAATCCCATGAGCGCGCCGGCAGTGGGAACAAGGACGTCCGGAGCGCCTGAAGCGAGAGGGAGGCGGATCGACTGATCAACGGCGCGCGCAATCTGCTGCACCTGGAACGTCAGGCGGTCGAGCGCGGCCTCATGGGTGGCCGCCAAAAACCGCCCACCCTCGGGGTAAACCGTTGGTTGCGTGTACGGAACGACGCGCTCGATGGTGACCTTCGTCGTGTTCGGGATCGCGGTTGTCGTGTACACCGCGGCCGGGTCGGCGCTGATGTCGTACTGCGCCGCTGTCAGGATCGTGGCTTCTTCGGCGTCTGCCGCCTGCACGCTGACCTGAATGTGATCCGGGTCGGTGTACGCGAACGGGATGGGATACCCAACGGCGGCGGCGCCGGTCCCGTTGTAGACGACATGGGATTGACTCGATTCGACTGCCACGAAGAACAGGGGGGAACCCTGTTCGCAAAAGCAAGAGCCTTTTATTCCTCCCGCTGATTTCGAATCGCTTCCGCCTGGGCGGCTTCTCGCGCCCGGCGCCGGGCGGCATCCGCCGCCTTCTGTTCCTCGGGGCGTTCAGGCTTCGGATTCTTCTTCTTTTCCTCTTGGATCAAAGCGCGGTCCGCCTTCACCTGTTCCGCCTCCCGCTCCGCATCCGTGCGGGTCACGGTGTCGACCAACCCTTCCGCCTGCTTCATCACGTTCGCCACGATGCCCGCCCATGCCATGCGCCCGCCGGCATACCCGGCCGCGGTCAGTACGTTCTGCAGCGTCTTGAAATCCCAATCGTCTTCCCGAAGCGCGCGCCCGAGCAGGCTCACCCCCTTCGCGAATGTGTTGGGCGCCTCCCGCCGCTCGAACCCGCCGAACCAACTGACGACCGCTTCAAGCATCGGGCCAAAGAAGAAGGCAGCAGTAAGCGGACCGACGGCCACCGCGCGCGCATAGTCTTCCCACTCCCAGATTTCATCCATATCGTCGTCGCTGAATGCCGACCGGAACAGGTTCCCGAGGGTCTGCTGGATCACCCCCTGGACAACGAAATACAGCGCGGCGTCGCGCGCCACATCCTGCCACCGCCCCTGCTGCACCCCGAGCATGATTCGGGCAAGCGCCTGGCGGTTCGCCGATTGGAACGGTTGCAGCATCCGGGCGAGCATCCCGTGCCGCAGTTCGACAAGCCCCTTGTCCCGTGCCGTCATCGGTTGCGCGGTGTCGGAAACCACCTGCTCGACGCGCTCCTCGGCGGCGGCCCGCGCCTCCGCGTCCGACTGCCCGACCGCTTTCGCCTCGCGGAATGCGGTGTCGTAGGTGACCGCGGCGCCCAAGCTGGTGAAAAGCGCATCCGTCCACCCGATGCGGTCGCCGAGCCACACTTGGGCATTGTCGAGCGCATGGAGATCCGTCCCGATCGCACGGAGCGCACGGTCGAGGTTCGCTTCGATCGGAGTCTTGCCCCGTCCCTTCACCGCCACCCGCACTTCCCCCGAAAGGTTCGCCATGCGCCGCTGGACCGCCGGCAGATCGAAGGCGTCGCGCACGGTGATTGCCGCTTCGCCGGCGACGATCCGCCGTAAGCTGGCCGCATAGTCGCGGAATCCCACTTCTGAGATCGAGGCGATCCCGGCGACGGCTTGTTTCATCAGCACCCCGAGCTTGCCAACGAGCGCCACCTGCGCCTGCCCGGACATCGCGCGCCGCATCAGCCACGTTCCGTTCGCCGCCTGCACCCCGTTTCGCTCGAGGATCGACAGCCATTCATTCAGCGTCGCCCCAACCGAATCGCCGCCGGCCGCTTTGACTGCTGACTGAGTGCTGAAATGCGAGAACACCCCGCGGAAGTCGGACGTCTGTTCCGCCCAGGCGCGCCAGTATTCGACGGCGTGCGAGTTTTGCCAGTAAGCGCTCAACGCATCCACCTGCCGCGGTGGGGATTTCGTGTCGAGCCGCCGGCGCTTGGTGAAGCCGGCCATCAGTTGCCGACCCTCCTGGAGCGGATCGAGTTGCATTTCGTTCGCGCTTCCCCCGTGGTCGACGAGGCGCGGGGCGTAGTTCTTCACCCGCGGCAAGTTCACCCCGTACATGCGCCGGTAAACGGCGTTGATCGCGTCATATTGCGCGTCGTACTGCCCAACGAGCCACCGCCGGATTGCCTTCGCTTCATCCGAAAGCATGGCTTCCATGGCCGCCTGCGCCTGGGCGCCCAGCCCGTGCGCCGCCAGCCATTCCCGGGAACCTGTGTCGTCGTCCATCCAGAGCATGGTGAAATGGACGGCATCCAGTTCCGACATGCGCGGAACGTCGGCCGGCGCCCCGGGGACGTCCTTTGTCGTCGACAGGCGTTCCAGATTCCGCTGACGCTGCCGCAGGGTGGACCGCGGCCAGAGCGAGACGAGGAATTCACGCAGCCCGGCTTCCCGATCGATCAATGCGTCCCGGTACTGTAGATCCGCCCGCCGGCTGGAATCGTCCGCCCAGGAATGCGTCGTGCTCCCCTCGCCGAAGACCATCGAAACAAACTGTTCGAAGGAATAATGCTGCGATAGGTAGTCGCGAACACCCCGCATGAACGTCCCCTCGCCTTCCTTCTGCAGCGACTTCTCGACCATGCTCCCGGCCGACCCGCTTTCCGCAATCGCCTGGGCACGCAGGCGAGCCCGTCGTTCACGGCGCAGCATGATTTCCTTGAACCACCCGAGGCGCCCGGAATCGACCATTTCCTGTGCCGCCTCAAGCGCAGCGAACATTTCCGCCGCATTCCGGATCGGTGGCCCGGAGATGTCCTGGCCGCGGGAATTCGTCCCGATCGCCCGCCGGTGACGGAGTGCCCCGAACAGGTTGAGAAGTGCCGCGTGCTGGTCGACCGCCTGGCGGGCGCTCGCCTCGTCGGTCACGAAATCGAACATCCGGGCGTAGTGCTGCACTTCCGCCGGGGTCAGCGTGGCAGCCGCCTGCCGGCGCTCGACCTCGTTTTCCTCGGCTTCCAGTGCGACTTCATCGAGCCCCATGATTCGCTCCGCTTCCGTGAGCCAGGCGTGCGCGTTCGTCCCCAGCTTCCCCTTGTCCTTTTCCCCGGCCGCCATTTTCGGACGAGCGTCGCGAAGGAGCGTGGTCAGGTCGGTGAGGTACTTTTCCCGCAGGTGCCGTTCGAGGATCCGGTCGATCTGCGTGACTTTCTGCGCGAAGTAGTCGAACCGCGCTGCGTTCGTCTTGAGTTCCGCGACCCGGGTGAACCCGCCTACTTGCGACCGGACTTCCGCCGGGAGCGCCATCAGCATTTTGTCGAGGATGATGAGCGCCCGCTTCGACTCACGTTCCGCGCTCGCCGCCTTCCCGGCCCGCGCCGCCTTCACCTGGTCATCCTCCCACGCGCGCGCTTCCGCGGCCGCCTTCTTCCGTGCCGCCTGCAGTTGCCCTTCCGCCGCCCGCACCTTCTGCCGCCATCCTTCTTTCGACGCCAGTTCCTTGTGGATGGTGTCCCACATCAGGTCGACGGACGGCTCCGGAAGCACCCCGTCTTCGAATGCGTTCTGCGCCACCTGGTCAGGCATCAGGTTCCCGTTGAAGTATGCTGCCGGGATCCCCGATGCCCCGTCGTAATCGCCATGGAGTGACGGGTCGTACTTCCCAAGTTTCGCCGCGCGGGTCCGCGACATCAGACGAGTGCGGAATTTCCGCCCCTGCGTCGGTTCGGTGAGCCAGGAAAGGAACGGTTGCCCGTTGACCGTGGCCAGGTCCGCCGCGGACAGCACATCCCCGGCGCCAGCCTGCAGTGCGGCTTCCTCGTACTCGTCGACCAACCGCGCCCGCATTTGCCGTGCCTGGCCCCGGATCTCTCCGATCTTCGACACCAGTTCATTCCCCTCGTTCAGCGCGACACTCCGAGCCATCCCGGCCAGGTCCGCCGCCATGCGGTTGAATGCTTTCGCCTTTTCCCGCGGGTTCACCGCACGGTTCTCAATCTGCCGCGCCAGTCGTTCGAGCCCGGCGGATGTGGAGAGGGAGAAGGTTTCTCCGGAATATTCCGCATCCGCTTCCATTAACCCCTGCACCCGCGCTGAAACTGTGTTCCAGTTGGCATCGAAGCCGACAGCATCGACGACGGTAAACCCTATTGTGCGACCGGCATCCTGCAGTTTTTTCAGCAGGCCAATCCCTGCCGGCATCGACATTTTCTGCGGGAATGATACAGCGACCCGGACTGCCCCTTCACGCCCGACACCGCGAGCCACCTTGGCAGCGAGATCGTCCTGAGCATAAAGATCGACACGCTCGACCGCCATCAGTTGCAATTTGGTCCCGAGATAAAAAATGTGCGCGTGGTCAGGGTCGGCCGTCTGCGTCACCTTCACGATGTTCGACAAAGTAAACTCGTTGTCGAGTTTCGGTAGGTCATCACGCGACACGGCTTCCCAATCGGCGAAATCTGTTCCCGGTTTAGGAGGCTCCGGTAGATTGATTTTCCCTTTCCCGGACTTCACCTGCATTTTGGTCGAGGAACCCGACATCATCCCTTGATCCCTAAAGGAGAAGTATTGCTTCCCGTTTGTTACGACGTGATCCAGCAGTGGGACGCCTGCGATGTTTGTCGCATCGACCAAGCGCCGAGTCAGATCAACGTCGGCATTCGATGGGCGCGGATCTCCCGAGGGATGGTTGTGGGAAATGATCCATCCCGCGGCCGTTGAACCGGAATGCTTTTCCACTATCGAAACCACCGCGGCGATGATTTCACGTACCGGCGCGAGGCTTTCATTGATCGTTCCGACATTGCAGACTTGCGACCCGATGACACGGTTTTTCGTGTCGACCACCGCGACCTTGATCGATTCGAAGAACGGCGAACGGACCGAGAGCGCGAGTTGATGGAAGTCGGCCGGCGAATTGATAACCGCGCCGCGGATGTCGAAGTTCGGCACTTCCCGCGAAACGAATTCATGCAGGATCGAGGAAACCGGACCCTGCTCCAGTGCAGACAATGCCAGCGCCCGTTCTTCCGGGGTGGCCGTCCCTTGTGTCAACCCTCGCCAGGCCCGCCCAACCAGTTCGCGAGACTGCTGGATGGCGGCGGCCCGGTCCCGATCCACTCTTCCTCGATCGGGTACTTTACCAATCCCAACGGCAGCAAGCGCCTTTTTGGCAACGGGTTGCTTCTCTTCCGGGACCGCTGAAAAGTCGAGATACCCCTGGATGAGTTTTTCTTGTTCACGGGTTACGCTAAACGCTTCCGGTGACATTTCAAGTTCGGCGGTCGCCTCCTTCACCACCTTCCCCTCATGCGCCACCTGCGCGTCGACGCCCATCAGTTTGTCGACGAACGTCCCCCACTCGTCCCCGTCTTTCAGTTTGCCATCCCGGCGTGCCTTCCCGATGGCTGCGACCGTTTTGAAGACGTTCCGCCAGAACGCACGGACCGCACGGAGGAACGAGCGGAATTTCCCGAGGGTCGCGCGTTCCTGCGGGTCGACGGCCGCCTCGATGGCCGCCTGAATCCCCTTCGAGAGCGCGCCCGCGGGCACCCGCTTCCCGTCGTTCCGCCGGCCAAAGACGTCGGCCGTGACCATTTCGGAAACCGTTTCACGGACCTCGGCGTCGCTGGGATCTTCGGAAAGAACCTGGCGCCCGAGTGCCGCTTCCAGCCGCCGCAGCGCGCGGAATGTTTCCGCCATATTGATTTCCCCGGCTTCGATTGCCGCACGCCATGTCGCCTCGACCCGTTCGTGGATGAGCGTCAGCACATCACCGCCCACATTCTGCCGGGCGTTCAGCCGCTCGACGACCGTTTGTGCCGCCTCCCCGACGTTCCTTCGGTATTCCAGCGAGTTTGCCCCGGCAACAATGCGGGTGACCGGCGCCCCACCGCCTTCCGCCCGGGTCAGCAGATCCATTTCCGCGTCCAGTTCCGCGGCCGTCGCCGCATCCATCGGAACCAACCGCGGCGCCTGCCCGTCGCGCGTCGACCACACCCCTTCCGGGCCGGCGGTCACCTTTTCCCCTGTGAATGTCTGCCGCGCCCGCGGGTCGGTCGCCGCCCAGGAGTCGGCGATCTCGACCATGGCGTCCGCCTCGTCCCGCGTGTTCACCTGGGCCAGATCCTCGACCAGCATTTGAGCCGCTGCGACGGAATCGGTTTTCGTCCGCCGGCCGTCCGCGTGCTCGACCCACCACCCGCCAGCGTCGCGCGTGATCCCGGTCACCCCGGCCGCCGCGTTCTCGACCGCTTGCCCGGCCTGTGCCGCCTCGACATCCGGGGACGTCGGGGGATTCGCAGGGGCGGTCAGAGCGTCGGTGACGGCAGTCCGCCAGGTGTCGGCATCGGGCGCCGCCAGAACCTTCTGGATCTGTTCGTCGCTCGCGCCGCGTTCCCGAAGGATTGATGCGGCCTCGAGATCCGGCATCCGCCCGAACCCGATCCCGGCAAAAACCATGGCCACCGCCCAATTCGAAGGGTCGGTGAGCGTCTGCACCGCCGGGCCCCATGCCTCGACCTCCGGGAGCGGCGCCCCGAGCGTCTGCGCCATGTCGGTTAGGAGAAGCGGGGTGGTGTCCTGCAGCGCCTCCTGCACCCCTTGCTCGAGCGTTTCCAGTGCGAATGCCCCGCCAATGGCGAGCGCCTTCTTCACTCCGGTTTCACTCAGGCGGGTGAGCAGTTTCGCCTGCAACTGCTTCACACCCGGAATGCTGTTCGCCATCCCGAGGGTCACCCTCTCGAGATACGACATTGCAACCGCAGCCGGGAGCGCCAACCCGTTTGCCGCCTCCCCGCTCAGGTCCGCAGGGACACCCTTCTTTTCCAGTTCGCTGCGGATCGTCTGCCGGGCGTCGCTGGCGTATTGACCAACCATCGCCCAGGGGGAGATCGTCCACATGGCAGCCAGGCCGGGCAGACTGCCGGCGATGGCCAGGCCAGCGGATTCCGCCATCCCGTTGCCGTTCACCGGGTCGATCTCCAACCGCTGCAGGTTGCGGATGTCTTCGTAAAGTGCCTGGCGTTCACGATCCGCCGCCCCTTCACCACCGACCCCCCCGAGGATTCGCGGGAGTTCGTTCACCAGTCCTTGCCCGATGGCTTCCCCCTGGCGGGCGAATGCCTTGCCCGCCTTCGACCAGAACCCGGCCTGTTCCTTTTCGGGAAGCAGTTCCGCCCGCGCCCGCACCATCCCGAGGACGGAGCGCCGGTCGGCCGCGGGAATCTCCATCAGGCGGTCAGCTAGTGCTTCGAAGTCAACGGCACCGGGCTCAGAGACCGCCGTGTCCCCGCCGCCGGTCAGGGTGAGCCAGGTCGCATCGACGTATGGCCGCAGGCGGTCGAATTCAGCCCGGGCCCCGGCGGTCGCCGCCTTGAACGCCCGTTCATATTCCCCGCTGAAATCCAGTTCGTACCCCGGTTTCCCGGTCATTCCTTCCTGCCACGTTTGCAGCGTCGGCCGCACCGATTCCGCGAGTCCGCTCCCTTCCCATGCCGCCGCCCGGCGCCCGGCATCCGCCAGCGACCGCTGCACTTCCTCCTTCCCGTTCTCGTTCGCCACCCATTCCGCCGCCTTCGAATGGAAGGTCGCATCATCCGCCACCCCAGAGCCGCCGAACAACTGTTTCGCCAGCGCATCCCGGGTCAGTTCGTAATCCCGTTCGAGGCGGTCGCCTTCCAGTCCGGTCAGGTGCGAAACGAATGCCCGGTTTGCCAGCCCGCGTTTCAGTTCCGGCGCCTGATCGGAGTCGGGAAATTGCAGCACCGAGAGCGAATCCCCCTGGGTGGCCGCATCGAAGTCGGTGAAGATTTCCCCGAGGCGCAGCCGCTCCGTCCGCTTCGCTGCCTGCTCGCTGGGAGTGAGCGGCCGCGGGTAGTGCGTGCGGAAGTTCTGCCACTCGTTCAGCTTGGCAGCGTAGAACGGTTGGTCAGCCGCCGGCACCGTGTGCCAGTAGTCGCGCAGGAAGCCGGCATCATCATCGGTCAGCAGTCCGGGCGGGGTGTTGCGGAAGAATTCGCTCATTCGGAAAACGGTGGCTTCTGGGAGTTGAGCGGGAGCAGTCGGAATTTCACGCCGTCCAGTCCCTTCACCCCTTTCAGCGTGCCGTTTTTCCCGTAAATCACATCCCCTCCAAGTTGCTCGACGGCGCCTTCGGTCAGATCCATGACCGGCTTCCCGTTCCTTGCCCAGACCCATTCCGCGGTTCCCAGGTCAGCAATCGGGAGCACCTGCTTCGTGCCGTCCGGAAGTGTGGCCTCAACCTGCACCTGCTTCCAGGTGTCCTTGTCGCCGCCGTAGAAGTGCCGTAGGATTTTCTCGGGAACCGCCACACCTTCGCGGCCGCCGGGTCCAGTGGGCCCGCCGAACGCGCTCAATCCGTTGTCGTCCGGGTCGTTCGGACCGCCGAAAACTGTCAGATGCGGTGCCCCGAGTTCCCCGGTCGGCGGAACACGCTGGCCGCCAAACCGCATCCCAATCTCTTTCAGGCGGGTCGCAGGATCGACCGCAGGCGCTGCCGGCGGCGGTTTGCGAAGAAGCGCGGAAACGTCACCCGGGAGAAGTGCCGCCGTCGACGAGCGAAGCAGTTGTTCCTTCGCCTCTTTCGCGCTCGCGTTCGGGTTCTCCTTGAGCCACTTCGACATTTCCATTTCCGCCTGCGCCCGTCGGGTGGCCGCGGCATCCCGTGCCGGCGGGTCGTCCACCCACTTCATTTCCTTCGTGCTCGGGTAGTAGCCCGGATCTTCCGGCGCCAACGGCACCCGCTTCCGGGTCACCCCGAATTTTCCATCGTCAAACCAGTTCCGCAGCGTCTCGCGGACGAGTCCTTTGATCGGTTCCGGAGCGTCCGGGCCGTTGCCGGGATTCCACTTCCGGGCAAGCGGTTGCGTGATTTCTCCCCGCAGTTCCTCTGGCATCAGCGTTTTCACGCGGAAAACCAGGCCGGCATACTTCGATCCGTCTGGATCCTGCGCCTTGTCGTACCGCTCGACCTCCGACAGCAGAAGCCCGAAGTTCTTCGTCACCCCGGCTTCGCTCAAATTCTCCGACCGCCAGGCGTCCGACTGCAGTTTCTCAAGGTTCGACTTCGCATCCGCCAGTGCCGCCGGACTCAGCCGCCCGGCCGCAATCCGTTCGATGTCGTTCACCGACTTCACATCCCCGGTTGCCATGGCGTCCCCGATTTCCGTTGCGGCCGCATCGACGCGCGCCGACTGCACCCGGCGGGCGGTCGCCTGTCCGGCCTGCCAATCGTCGATGTCCATGCGTCCGGGTTCCTGGTTCTCCGCAAGCCATCCGTCCGGGTCGTCGGCCGCGGCAGATTCAATCTGTTCGCGCCGCCATTCGCGCTGCTTCGCCTCGACCACTTCTTTCGACCGGATCCGCAGCATTTCCGCGCGGTCAGGTGCCAACAGTCCATCGGCTTCCGCGGCGTCGATCTGCCGGTGAGCCATCGACAGATCCCCCGCCTCGACCGCCATCATCCGGCGTTTCTCGTATTCCGCCCCGAGATCCGACAGTGACCGTTCGAAGCTCGCCCGGGTTGTCTCAGAGACAAGCCGCTGGCGCCAGAGCATCGATTTCGCCTGGATGGCGTCGCGTGCATCCGGTGACAGGTCATCCGAAAGCCACAGTTTTTCCGATGCCGCCGCCTCCTTTTCTGCAATCATCCCCCACTTCCGTTCGTCTGGTTCGCTGGCAATCAGGTTCGCGATCGCGGTTTCCCGCTCGACCATCATGCCGTCCGCTTCCAGTTCCCGCTTCCGGTTCACGATGCGCGCCTGCGCCTCGCTGATCTGCAGCAGTGCCCCGCCGGCATTTTGCAGACCGGCTCCGATGTTCGCCCCGGCGCCGACCGCAAACGCACGCTCGTTCAGGACCGGCGCCTGTTGCGCCTGGATCACGCTCCCCAAGTTCACGCGGAACCCGCGGGCGCCCGGATCCATGGCCGGTGCCCCAGGTCGAGGAACCCGGATGCCGAGGTTTGCAGTGGGGACGGTTGCCATGTCAGTAGGTCGCTTTCACTCCGCGCGGCGTCTGCCGATACCCTTGGTAAGCGGTCGTTGCCAGCCCGCCGGCCGCGGAAATCAGGTTGCTCGCCGCCCCGGTCCGCATTGCCGATGCGCTCGCCCGGCTGGCATACAGGTCGAGGCGCGCCTGCGACTGCCCGAGTGCCGCGGACGACCTGGCCGCCGCCCCGCTGGCGCGCGCCCCCAGGCCGGTGATCCCGGCGAGGATTCCTTCGTTGCGCTGAAATGCTGCCTCGCGGAACAGACTGCGCCGACTCATTTCATCCTCGTACCGCAGCGCATCCGCCGCCCGTTGTTCTTCTTCGGCCGATGCCGCCAGCAGTGCGAGCGGGGAACCTGTCGTGTCGACCAGCCCGTTTTTCGCCACCGCCGCACGCTGCACCGCCATCAGGCGCGCCATGTCCTCGCGGGACCGGCGGATGTTTTCGGTCGTAACCTTCGTCCCCATTTCCGCCTGGCGTTCCAGGAGCCGCGCATTCGCTTCCGCCGCCGCACGTTCCTTGGCCGCCAGCGATTCGTTGATGAGCGCCTGCATCGAGGCCGCGCGTCCCTGCTGTTCGAGCGCCTGCCGCTGCGCCTGGGCGTTGAGCGCCGCCATTTCCGCCTGCGTGTCGGCCGCCTGGTTCGCGGCATAATACGACACCCCGGCGCCGACCGCCGAAGCGACCGCACCGATTGCGAACATGGCAGTGGTAAAGCCCATTTAGTCGATCCTCCGCATCACATGATGATAGGTGCCTTCGGTCGCATGATACCCAAGCCGGCGCATTGCCTTCGCGTGCTGCGGACGGGCGAAGGCGCGGACCAGTTTGTGCTGGCCACGCCGGCGAAGGATGGAAACGACAGCATGTTCCGCGGTCGAGAGTGCCCGCCACGCGAGCCCTGGAGGTAGCCCCGGGGCCGTGCATGGGAATTCGAGGAACGCCACCCCGATTCCGAATGACTCGTAACACCAGAGCGCGGCCAGACGCTCCCCGTCCTGCTCGACCAGCACCCCGAGCGGCGGGAGAATCGTTTCGCTGAAAACATCCCCCCTCCCAAGCCACCACGACGAGACCGCTTGCCAGTCGCCCGGCGCGGCCCCGTACTCGCGGACGGTCAGTGGAATGGTCGGGTCAGCTACCATAGATCTGCACGTTGGGGATGATTCCCATGATATTCAAGGCCCCCGGTCCGTTTGATTCGAAAATCATCGAGAATTCATCCCGGTGGCGCGCAGAAGACGGTTGCCGGATGACCCCGGTGAAAGGCGGTGGCGGTTCGTCCTGGTCGTCTGGCGCCGTGCGAAATGGGACGACGTACCACGGCCCGGCATCGGAATCAGCGAACCGACACCCAGCGGACTTGTAGAACCTGAGCGAGAAGTGCGGAGCGTGAAACTTCCTCCCCTGCGCCGTCCCGTCGTCGAGCAGCACATCGACCGGCATCGGTTGCAGTTGCGCTGGGCATGGCAGACCGACCGCCGCCCACCCGACTTCCACGCCCAGGTCCAGTTCGCCGTCTGTCACCGTCCCGTCCTGCGCCTCGCCGCCGTCGGTGAAAACCTCGACCGCCTGCCCTTCCAGGTGATCCAAGCCCGTCAGTGTGGTGATCGGTCCTTCGAACGTGCAGGCGGCATCCAGGTGCCAGACAGGCGCGGATTCAGTATGCAGGCGGGACCAATGCGCCGGATCCAACCGTTCGAGCCGGCGCGTCCCATGGCGCTCCACCACGATCCAGACTTCATCCGCCTCATTCGGGTTCCCGTACACGACCGACACGCTTTCGACAGTGCCGTCCGTCGGGTGCGCTGCCCAGGCGACCACTTCTTCCGGCCGCTGATACGTGCAAGAAAGGAGCATTCCGTCGCGGGTGACCGCCCAGATCGTCGGATCCGGCTGCTGCGCGTAGGCAATCGATCGAATCCCTGAGCGCGTCAGATGCGCCACCAGTTTCGTCACATCCGGCGCAACGTAGTTCTGTTCCTCAAACTGGAAAACGTACTCGCTCAGGATCTGCCCGCCACGCTGAACGAACAGGACGACCGAGCCAACGAGCACCGCCTGCAATGGTTCGGAGCCGTAGCGGGATTGCCGCTTCGCCACCGCGTTGTCCGGGCGCAACCCGTCGCTCCCACCGTCGATCAACCATTCGTCGCCCTGCGTCCCGACGATCAGGCCAGACTGCGACGCGAGCCAGAGGATCGGGTTTGCCTCCTGCGCGCTGATCTGCATGACGATTGCCCCGTCCGCCAGGGTGTTCTGCTGGAAGTTCAGATAGTCCCCGCTCACCGATGACCAGAGTTTTTGCGGTTCCGACCGTGTTCCGGCGAACCACAGGCGCCCTTCGTGGAGCGCTAGTGCCCGCGGGAATCCTCGCTCGTTCGACCAGGCGCCTTCGCTCCATGTCGAGGTTGCGGACGTCGAGTTGAGCGCCACGATGACGTCGCACGTTGCGGACGTCGAGGACGCGACCGCAGTGATTTTGACCAAGCCGAGCACCAGAGATTCGACCGCTTCGAGGACGAACCGCGGTTTGTCGACGCCGGTCGCAGCATCGGGATCGATGTCGGCCGCCCGGATCCGCAGGACCGCTTCCCCTTCAATTTCACCGGCCGTCGTCACATTCCGATCCTTCGCCCCGGTCCATCGCCGGATGATGTCCCACCCGCCGGCGGCATTCTGTTCTTCGAGGTACACGTTCCCGGACCACACACCGACCGACAGGAATTCCCACCGGCCCTTGACGCGCAGTTCGCTCGATGTGCCCGACTGTCCGACGCCGGCGCCCGGGTCGAATGTCAGTTCCGCGGAAAGCGTGTCGCGGTAATGCCCGATCTGCCAGAACGACCCAACGTGCCCGGCTTTGAAAAGCGAGGCGGATGCGGTCAGCGTGCGCGCGCTCCCGCTCACATGCGACGGGGTGAGCGTGATCGCCGAAAGGTTCTCGTCCATCATCGGCGCCCACTTCGTCACCAGCGCCAGTTCGTTCACCGGCGCCGCCGTGTCGCGTTTCCGCAGGATGCTGGCCGGAACCGCCTGCTTGACGATACCCCCGCCGGAAATCGAAACCTGACCGCTGTACGTGCTCGCGGAATTCCAGTGGTAAACCTCGAGGCGGTAATCCACGCCGGCCGTCAGCGCGACGTCCTGGAATGCCTCACCTGCCCCGATTTTCCCGCCGATGTACGCTTCATTGAGGAACCCGCAAATCCCGTCGTTACCGGTCCAGTAAAAGCGATAGGTGGCAGTTGTCGTCACCCGCAAGATCCCGGTGACGCGCCGCATGAAGTTCGTCACCCCGGAGATTGCCGGCATCGTGAGAGACGTCAGATCCCCGGCCCCGGTCGGGGTGGAATAGAATTGCGACTGCGTGCGAACCGCCTGCATGGCGGCGACCGTCGTCGGGAACGTCCCTTTCCACCCGCTCCACCATTCCTGATACACCTTCCCGGATTCCCCGGTGATTGTCGGCGCACTTGGGGTCACCAGGTCGGCGAACAGGTCAGAGAGGCGCCAGTCGGTATCGCTGAACCGGATGAGTCGCTGCGGCGCGTAATCCGGATGAGCAAAAAACATGACGTCGTTCACCTGGGTAAAGTGAACCTCGTCCAGTTCTTCCGCGCCCCATGGGGTCGTGAGCGTGCTCCCGACCACCCCAGATCCGTCACCCCGCCAGAACCGCATCGTATTCGGTCCAAGTTCGATCTGGAATTTCGTGGTGGCCGAATAGTTGAAAGGGATGAGACGCGCCTTCTGAGTGGTCGCGAGAGCCGTTCCCACATGCAGAAGCGGCGGCCGGCGGAATGCACCGCCAAGGACGTTCGGAATGAAGTTCCGCAGCTTCGCGCACGATTTCCGCAGGTTCTCTAAGTCGACCCGCCCGGCCAGGGTAGGGTTGACCTCGCCGACGTTGAAGGCGTTGAGAAGGACTTTCATTGATCAATGGTCGCCGCCCTTCCCTTCCCTCCCGGCCTGCGTCCCGCCGCTGGTGTTTCCGGCGTCTGCGTGGTCGCGCTGTCCTCCACCCATGCCGAGGTGCCACCGGCTGCGCTGAATGAGCGCACACGGATGTAGTATAGGGTGTTTGACAGCAGGCCGGTTGCCTCGGCGCTAGTAGCGTTTGCGGCTGTGGTGGTGACCGCCTGCCATGCGGATTGGTCGGGTGAAATCTCCACATTGAATCCGTCTTCGTCGGTGCTCGCATCGGTCCATGTCGCCTCAAGGAGTCCGAGCCCGGTCGCGGTCACATTGAGGCCAGTCGGTGCGTTCGGCGGGACTGGTGGGTCGGGCTCGCCGCTAAAGTCGGCTTCATCATCAAACCACAGCATGCTGTAAACGCCGGTCAATGAACCGGCTTGCGTTGATGCAGATTGCGCGAGAAATTTGGGTAATCCAACCGCTCCGGGAATCGGGTTTAGTTCGTTGTACACCTGCGGACGCTGCTTAACAGATGGCGTTCCTGTGCCGCCACTGGCTCTCTGTCCGGTGTCCACGCTGTACAGCATGGCTTGGTCGATGATTGGCCAAGTCTTTGCCGTGTTGCGGTACGTCAAATTAAGCAGGGCGCTATAAGGCGGGTTCATCCGATCCCAATAACCTAGGTTCGACCCCTCCCAATAACCAAGGTTCGGACCGCTATCGACAAGCAAATCATAGGATGATTCGTCTCGGTCAGGCCCGAAGAAATACTTCTGGTTTGGGTAATCACCCGCAGGCAAGTTAATGTCTGTCCACAAGTCCTTCCATGATTTCGGGAAATCTGGGTACGGGGTCCATGCATAAGTTGCCGATGTTGTCCCGTCATAACCCGAAGTACCGTAATATGGCGTGTTGTACGTTGGCATTACAAGACCACAAGCCAACCCCCCAACTGCTGTTGATGACCCCCACATTTGCGGCGAAGTCGCGGTCCATCCGCCATGATATTGCATTTCCTTCATGGCCGCTGAAGCAAGCATATCTCTCACAAAGTAATCCTCCACGGCCGTCATGCCGCCGCTTACTTGATTACTGCGGAAGTTTGCTGCGAAAATGTCGTAGGCGATGGCGTGGCTGACGGCTACTCTGAACACCTCATATCCAGCGCCGCGCAGTTCTGGTGTTGCGGCTGCGCTGTTTGAATGAGAAAGCTCCCACGCCACAGGGTCAAGGCTTAGGATGGAATCGAGCAGCATCTCCTTTGCATATGCGCCAAAGGATTTTCCACCAGCATTGGCGTTGGTAGAAACCGTATTCCAACCGAGAACTAAGGCGCAAAAGGTATTATTTAGAGTTGGTCCAGTTTCTACTGATCCGTTTGAAACACCCCAACGCCAACGTGCGCCAAGACCGTTGGTCGCGTTCCATGTGTCATACTGCAAGTACGAATTTTGCTCTTTAATCCTATTCCACTCCGTAGAGTAGGGAGCGCGATTAAGCCGGCCAGCGATCTTAGCGTATTCTGTTGAGTTGTCCCACGCGATGTTTCCATGGGTCTCCGCAAGGCTTGGGTGAGTCGGATTCTTAATAACGGTGCGCGTCTTTGTGTAAGCAGCGTTCCCGGCATAGTAATATTGCAGAGTATTCGATCCGGCTGAAAAGTCGTCTTGGTCCAGCGTCACGTTGTCAGCACCCGCGTCGATGAACGATCCTCCCCCGATGCGATAAAAAACATTGTTGCCGTTGAGGTCGCGAATCTCAAAAGTGACCGTCCCTGTGCCTGCGTTGAAATAGGTCGTCTGGGCGTGAATTTTGGGAACAAAGTATGCCTTGGGTGGCGTTGTATAAAACTGCGCGTCTCCAGTTGCCCTCACGGTCATTCCCGGTGTTTTCGGGTTAACGACAAATAAATGTACCCTGCCGTCTGATCCGTAATAACTTACACTTCCTTGCCCTGTTGATGACACATAAGCGGCGTCGTCGTCTCCAACTGTGATGGTGTGCCACTCGTCTCCAAAGTCGTCCACGATGCCGCGATGATAGTACGTGGTCTTGGATGTAATGGCTTGGCCATTGCCGCCAGTCGCGCCGAGAACTGCGGTTGTGCCGTCCTCATAGGTCAGAGTCGCAAACGAAAGCGGGTCAGAATACGCCCGCAACGTGTTTGATCCACCGTCGTTCGCACGCCAGCGCCAAACCGGGCTAAGGTCGCGGTCCACCTTGAAGCGGATAATGCCATCGTCTGTATCTCCGAGGATGTCGTTGGGGCCGTCTGCTCCTACGATTTGATAATACCGGCTTGCGCTCAAATAGCCAACAGAGTTCAAAGCAGTGTGGGCCATCGTAATCGTTGTGGCCGCTTTGATGTACGTCACCTTTTTGTCGAACGTCACCTTGTCATGGTAGAAGTATTCTTCCATGTAATCTTCCCCCTTGGTCCCTGAGAACGTAAGCGCGATACCCTGCTTGTAATGGGTTTGCTCCAAGTCCTGCCCGATTACAGGCAGAATGCAGAGGCCGAGCCCGAGCAGATGAAGAAGCCGTTTCATTAGTAAGTCACCAGAACCCGGTCAAAGATGTTGTTCGTGCCGCCGTTTCCGCCGACGTAGAAGCGCACTGCGTCGGAGGTCACCGCCGCTTTGTCGTACTGCGTGTATTTGTTGCCCGAGCCTGTAAAGCTGTTTGTGGTGTTAAACTCCAGCTTGCAGCGGCCTCCATCTACAAATTCCATGCGGGCGTAATAGGTCGTATTGTCCGAGAGTCCATCGGTCGTTGCTAGCCTGTCTGCGCCGTCGATATACAAACCCATCTTGCCAGCAGTCGTCACACGCGCCAAGCAAACCGCGCCGGCTGCGGCAGTTCGGAAGCCAAAAGCGGTCCAGGTTGATGCCGGCGTTGCATCAGCCATTCGGAACATGATTTCTACGACATAGGATGAACGATAGGTGATAGTTTTGTAGATGAACGCGTTGCCGGTCGCGCCGTTTGTGGCAGATTCATTGCCCGCAAGCTGGCTGCCGCCGCCCAAATCGTAATTCCACGTTGCGCCTGTCTCTGTCCATCCAGACGGAAGTCCCGTGCCTTCAAATCCTTCGTCGATTTCAGTGCCGGCACCGGGAGTTGACGTTGTATTGCCACCAATGAGAAAATGCAACGGCACCGCCCGAAGTGGGATCAACGTCGCCCAGCACCAGAGGCAGGCGAGTATAAGGGTAAAGGTCTGTTTCATTATATGGAATGGTTACGGGGTTTCTTGGGCGTAGGAAGCATTGCCACCCTGCGTGCCCCACGAGGTTCCGTCTGCTGTGAGGATAGCGATCTGTCCGATTGTGCCGCTGATAATCAGTTTCTCATCAGCAGTCATCGCTACTCCGGCAATGTACATGGTTTCACCTGCGGCCGGGTCAACTGTCACTGTGTATGTTCCCTTAAATTCAATCACGATGCCTTTACCGTCGTAATTGGTAGCTGCATCAAGGTCCAGTTCCTGAGTGCCGCCGCAGTAGTGAGTATGAGTCGGCGTCGTAAAACTGATGGCAACGGTTGCATCGCTATTACCTGTGGCTTTAGACCCGGTGCGGCTGGCATGGTTGGCGCGAAGGAATGCTCCTGTGCCTACCGTTGCAGGCGGCAGTCCGTAGCAGACGATGCGGCTCGCCTCCTTCTTGAACAGAAGCACGCTGATGCCGTTTGCTGGCGTCGTGATCGTGTGGGCGGCAGTCGTCTGCCCCTCGGCATCGAAACAGCTTGGAAGCGTTTGTGTGCGGGCCGTGCCATCCGTCAAAATCTCCAGCGTGTACAACTGCCCGGTGACCCATGATCCGGAGAAGGTCAGCGTGGAGTTTCCGGTAGCCGCGTAGGTGCCGCCGTGCTCGGTAAGGTCCATAGCCTCACCAACAATGGCTGGGTAATTCTTGACCTCTGGTGCCTCCCATGTCCAGCGTTGCGTGACCGTAATAGGGTCTTCAAAACCGCCATTCACGACAGCCGTGAGTGCGCTGTCGAGCGGTTGAGGCGGAGTGTCCAGAGTCCATTGGGTTCCAGATAAAGAAACCGTAATATCTCCCTTGTCACCATCCGTCACACCGACGCCAGAACCGCCCTCGTATTTGATGACGTTCGTGCCATCGTAGCGGAAGTAGACCGTGCGTCTCCCGCTGGCCGGGACAGTGAAATTCGTGTCAGCCGTCCCTGCGTCGGAGAGCATCACCGGCGAGTTCGGAAGCGTCACCGTGATTTCCGCGCCGGAGGAGTTGATAACCTCGATACCCCATTGATCCCCGGCGCCAGTCGGCGACGGAGACCAAGTGAGCGTGGAATTGGCCGCCAGCGTCTTCGTGTTCCACTCTGCGCGGGTGTTGACCGCCAGGGCGCCCATGGCGCTTGGGCTGGATCGAGTCCCCTCAAACGTCGGGTAGATGTCGTCGAACAGAATCGTGTAAAGACCCGTTCCCGACCACAGACGCAGGATGTTCTCCGTGTCCATGTCGAAGTTCAGGTCGTCGCCGGTGCCGTCAGCGGTGAATGTCAGGCTGTCGGTGGCATCGCTCGAAATCTGGAAATCACTCGCTCCGAGCAAAACATTATTTGTTCCGCCCCGCACCATCGCCTCGATCTTGTCGCGCACCGCATCCTCAGTCGCAAACTTGCGAGAGGCATTCCAACCGGTCGCATCGTATGCGTTCAGAGGGCCGCTGGCCGCGATCGATCCGAAATCCCACAGGTTGACGCCGGTTGAACTGGTGATGAACACCGTGTTCGCGCTTCCGACACCGATGTTGAAACTCAGATCTTCGGAAGTGACTCCGTTGTACCAGGTAAACAGGCCGCTCCCATTGGTCGACATATTGAACGTGTCCGCCAGGGTGATCGCTCCGACCCCCAGCAGGTTGAACGCGGCCGAATAATTGAATGCCGCCTCACTGGTCATTACACCACCAGCACTGCCGTACCCGACATATCCAGCCGTCAGAGCAGTCGTCCCAGATCCAACCGCTTCAAGAGTGGTGCCCGAAAGCGTCAGGCCGGTTCCGACGGTCAGATGCCGATACCCGCCGGCCGAATCATCCCAAAAGAGGATCTTGTCGTCGTCCGGGTCGACCGTCCCGAAAAAGGATGGGGACGCCGCATTACTGAAAAGGTTCGCCCTTCCAATCTTTTTCGAGATCGCAGCGGAAGAATCCCACAGGAGGATCCAGTCGCCCCCGGCCGGTGCCTCCGCGAGTTCGGTCAGTTCGTTGATCTTGTTTGTCGTCTGCGCGAATGCGGCCGACGCAAGAAAGAGTGAGAGAAGGAGCGTTTTCATTCAGTGACAAGGATCGAGCCGTCTCCGACGTCGAGGAGCGATCCGTCTCCTACGTCGAGCGCGTTGTTTGGAATCGTGGAACCGGTGACAGTCCCGGCGACAAGGGTGATGGTTGGCGTGAAAATGGTATCGGCCGCGATCCCGAGCCGGGCCCGCACCCAGGCGCTGCCCACGGTCGCCAGGACGGCGCGTGGGCGCGTTTCCAGGTTGTCTGGCCCGAATGCGCGGAGGACGACCATCTCAGCCGCCTGCGCCAATTTCTCGCCAAATCCCGGGGCGGTGGTGATGCTGGGAGCGATCGCGGCCGCGAGCTTGTAGGTAAATGCCTCGCAGAATGACGGATCCCACCTACCGACGTTCGTTTCCCGGCGCACGTACAGCAGCGCCAGAGTTTCGTCGTTCGTCTGAATCGTGTCCCCAATCAGGTCGAAAGTCGCTTCCCCGGTCCCGGCCTGGCGTCCATTGACCTCGACGGCCAGCAAGTAATCACTCGGAAGTTTGTAGGCATATGCCTTATCAAACAGCGGAGCAGTCGCTTCCTGGGCGAGCAGCGTTCGGCAGAGTGCAAAATTCCAATGCCGTTGCCGAAGCAGTCCATCCCGCACCAGATCCCACATCCGCCGGCAGTGTTCCGCCTGGGGCGTCTGTTCCTCCAGGTCCATGATCCGGGCCTCGCCCAGATGCCCGAGCGCGATGTTTGCCAGTTGGGTCGAAGTCATGGGCGGGCGCCCCGTAAAGAGTTGGGTTTTTAAGGAAGGGCAGCCGGCCTAACCCAGAAGACCGGCTGCCCTCGATTGCCCGCGCTGGCCTAGGCCCCGGGGACGTCGTAAACCACCTCGACGATGATTCCGGCGGTGGCAGGCAGAGTGACGGCGCTCGCGCCCGTGCTCAGGAGCAGGGTGAGGTAATCGTCGATCGCCACCGTCGGCAGGTCGCCAGCGCCACTCACGGCCGCCAAGGCGGTCGCGGAAGTAACGGCGGTGATCGTCGAAGTGATCGCCGTCAGAGCGGTGGCGGTCATGGTTGCGGCATCACGCTTTTGCAGCGTGAATTTCACATCCAGGGTGCCGCTACCGGTGTAGCGAATCTTGCATTGATCCGCCACGATTCGGGCGCCGGGAATGCCGAGTTGCCCGAGGACGACATATTCCCCGTTCACTTCGGAATCGTCCGGAGTGTAGTAGAACGTCGCCACCCGGCGCTGCCGGCAGAGTTCAGAACGATCCGCACGACTGTCGCGAACGTGCGACTGTCGCTGTTTCGTCTGATAGGTTGAGTAGAACGTAGCCATAATTCAGTTGTTTCCTCCTTGTAGGTGGTTGGTTGAGTGAAGTGACGACTACGGCGATTGGTCGCAGGGGATCTGGATGATTCGCTCATCGTACCGGCGCGAAACACCGACCATGGCCGACCCTTGCAGGAGTAGCATGTTTCGTTGCTCCGGAATGCGGTCGAGGCTCACCTTGACCTCGGAAGCCGGGGACATGATGAACGCCGAGCGGCAGAACGCGAAACAGGTCACGATGTCGGTGGCCGGGACCGCGAGGCGGGTCGTTTTGATGACCTTGAACAAGCCGAACAGCTTGGCGTTTTGATTGCCCATGCTGTAGGACTTGTACCATTCAGCAATCATCGCGGCCCAAACGTCGTTGGTCGCGCTCTCGACATAGGCCAAGAGTTCGAGTTCCTGCTGCGGGCGGATGGCCAGGCAGACTTCTTCGCGGTCCAGGTTGATGTCGAGATCTTCGAAACGCTTCTTGGCACGCAGCAGCTTCCACGGGGTGAGCCCGAGGTTCGCACCGCTGGCGCCGGTCTTGGTTTCGTTGACCGCGAGTTGCTGTGATGCCGGGAACGGAATCGCCGTGGTGTACGGTTCATCCCCGCCATATGCATCTTCCGTGCAGGCTTCGAGGAACAGGTCATCGACCGCCCGCTCGTATCCGTATCGGAGCGCCTGCTGCTCTTCGGACGTCGGAAGGACGATCCGGTCGAGCAATTCGCGGTCCCATTCGGCGAACTTGATGGGTTCGGCGACGATCTTTTTCTTCCACGCCTTCCGGAAGGAGGCGGCCGTCTCCCGGGCCACGGTGTCGCCGAAGCGGCTTTCATCGCGGATCCAGGTGTTTTTCGAGAGATCGCGATAGACTTTTTCCTTCGCGGTCCAGGTGGAATCCAGCACGCCGGCCGTCTTGAAGCGGCTTTCGGTCTGCTGAATCATGTGGGAGAACGTATCCGCCAACTGGCGCGGATAGTGCTCCGGGATTGAGTAAGTGGTGTCGGAAAAGCTCATGGCTTGTTTCGAGTGGTGAAAGTTCGGTGACGAACGCTTCGCGACTCGGTAAGCCGGCTAATCCGGGGCGATTGCTTATGCGGCGGGTGGTGCGATAGGCCAGAGAATGGGGTCGCGCCCGCAATGCTACAGGGGGGAACCTGTAGCACGGATGCAAGGGGAAAATTTCACCCTTGCGCGTAAAGTTGTCGGACCTGGGCCGCAACCTCTGGATCCCCGGCATGATACCGCTTGTAGAGCGGATTTTCCGGGTTCGTGGCAATGTCCTTCCCAAGTGCGCTGCCGCTCAGATTCCGCACGGCTGCGCCTGGGATCAGTTTATCCTCGCCCAGCTTGCGAGCAACGCGCGACGCGAATGCCAGTGCCTCGACCCCCCAGAAGTTCGGCGACTGAGGATCGAAGATCTCCGGTGCCAGTCCTTCCTGCTTCGCGAGCCGCTGGGCGACGTCGACCGCCTGCGGGAGCGCCTGGCCGAACGTCCGCTGCAGTTCCGCCTTTTCTGCTTCGAGTTCCTGCGCGGCGGCCTGGCGACTGGTGGCCACCTGCTCCCCGACCGTGCTCAGTTGCCATTCCTGCAGCTTGGCAACCTGGGCCGGGGTCAGGCCGATTTCATGCGCCACGCCAGCGAATTTCTCGCTCAGTGACGCATCCCACGCCACGCCATCGGGCAGCTTTTCCGGTGGCTTGATACCGTACCCTTTCGGGTCATCAGGCACGCCAAGCGCCTTGTAAAAGGCGGCGCGTTCTTCCGCGGGAGCGTCGGGGGCCGGGACTTTCAGCATCCCTTCCGTCTTCGCTCGGGCCGCCGTCATGTTGTCTTTGAACGCCTTGACTAGCGTCTTGAGGTCACCGAACCGCCCAAGCATTGCCCGGTCATCGGCGAAATCATCCGGGAGTTTGTCCTGCCATCCTTCCGCAAATGCACCGTCGGGCGACAGGATCGATTCGTGCCACCCCTTCGGGAGCGGCATTTCAGCGGCCGGCGCGGCCGGTGGTGGCGCAACCGGTGTTTCCGGGGCGGGTGTTGCACCGCCGAGAACAGGTGCCACGGCTTCTGGTGTTGCGGTTTCAGCACTCATTTCGCACCCCCTTGACGTTCGAACCATGCCGCCCAGGCGGGCGTTTTGGTTCCGGTGATATTGTCCTGGTCGGGTTCCGTATCCGCAGGATCAAAGAACAGGCCGGGCCAGTAGCGGGATTCGACCTTGCCGTCCGCTGCACGCTTCGCCTTCGGTGTTTCTGGCGGGCGGTGCATTGCGACCACATCGGCCACGGTGACGGGTTCTGGGGACGCTTGCTCCGCAGCCAATCGCCGCCGCTCGCGTTCCTCTTTCGTGATATTAGCCATTTTTGCTGGGTTTGGGTTCGGGTTCTGGGAGAGAATTTGTTGAGGCGCCGTAGCGCCAGAGAGTCGCCACCACTTCCGCATTTCCGTGCGCGTGCGGCGTCATGCCGTCCATGTGCCCAAGCGGATGCTGGGCGATGCAAAGGCGCGCCAGCACCCGGGCGCCGGCCGGGGTCGCGAATACTTCGCGGCAGTCGGCAGTGAATTGCTCCCGCACCTTGATCGTCGGGCAAAGTCGTTGTTCGAATGTCATGCTGGAACCGCTTCACTTCCCATCGCCTGCATCCCTGCCTCGACGATCGGTTTCGACTTCATCGCCTGCATTGCCATTTCCGCCTGCATCTGGGCTTGTTGAGCCTGCGCGCGCGCCTGGCGGGTGGCCTCGACCGCCTCAGTATCGCGGAGGAATGAAGTCGGAAGACCGTCGCCGCGCGCCAGGTCGCGGATCGCGCGGTCGGTGTCGATGTTGTCGAGGACCGGCTTCCCGGCTTCTTCAAGCGGCAGTGCCCAGGCTAGCATACTTTCGAATGCCGACCGTTTGAGCGCCTGCAATGCGAGCGCCATCCGGGACGTCTGCGCGACTTGGGGAAAGAGCATCATGAAGCCGCCGTCCGGGCCGGTGACCAATGCCTCGCGCGGCGGCGGCGGGAATTTGCCGGCGCGGAACAGGATCATGAACACCCGTTCGAGCATCGGATTGATGATCTCCGTGGTCAGCATCGTGAATGCTGGCGAGAACCGGGCGAGCTTTTCAGCCTCGCGGGCGCGAACCTCGGTCGCTGTGATCTGCCGTTCGAGTTGGGAAAACTGGTCGAACAGAGGTTTGTGGAAGATCTCCTGAATCATCCGCTCCTTTCGCTCGAGGAAGTTGAGCCCCCAGTCGAGTTTCCCGTTCGTCATCCATTCCTGCGGGTACGTGTCGCGGGTCATTCCCCCGAACGTGATCCCGCCGGCGCGAAGATCCGGCGTTCCCTGGTATCCTTGAGGCAGGATGATTCGCGGAGAGACGGTCACTTCCGCCTGGGTCGACAGTAAAAGCTCGAGGTAATTCACCCCGCGGATCTCTGCGAGTGCTTCCATCGCCGGGGAGGCACCGTAGGCGCTCGCCTCCGACCACTTGAGGAACCGGGTGGCAAATGCCGGGAGTTCATCGTAGCCGCTTTCCCGGACTTTGGTTTTACTCGCAAGGTGGACGTAGCAGGAGGCGAACCGCTTTTCCGTCGGTCCGCCATCCGGGTTCACTTTGTCTGCCGGCCGTTCGTAGACCGCATGCAAGAACCGGTGCTTTGTGTCCGGCTTTCCTGCGGCCAGGTCGCGTTCGATTTCTGCGGGCAGCGTCGGGAATGCTTCCTTGGCCTGCATCGCCGAATATTCCAGTTCCCGGAACACCATATGGACGAGCCCTTCATCATTTTCGGAGATCGTGAACGTGCCGACGTCGAACGTGCGAAACATCAGAGGTCCGGACCGACCTTCCTCGCACCACATGCAGGCAGTGCCGAACGTGCCGCGGTCAAGGAATGCTTCGTGGATTCGGTTGTAAAAGTTGCTGTTCGCCAGGTATTGCTGGGCAATTTCCGAGCAGCGCGCGAGCCACGTTTCCGCGGCGTCGTTCCCTTCGAGTTGCGGCGCCGGCTTCCATTGGAACCATGGCGTGTCCGCCGGAGTGATCCACGAAACGCAGCCAGCCGCCAGCGTGCGGTTTGCCTCGACCGCCACCGTGTTCAGAAGCCGCTGATCGGGTGAAAATCCGGTGTCGGTCATCGTCTGACTGGTTCCGGACCGGAGCGCCTGCACTTTGCGAGTCAGGCAGTAGTTCCCGCACTCGTTCCACAGATGCACCATGCCGGCGGCTTCGGTCCGCTGCCGTTCGTGCAAGGCGATCAGTCCTGTGGGCGAGGTATCCATCAGGCGGCCAGAGCGACAGCCCCTCCGAGTGAGGGGGCGGATTCACCGGCAAAGGTAGTTTTCCCGGCGCCAAACCGGCGACGAGCACGGCGACGCATGAAGCGACCGGCCTCGCCAGTGTCGATGCCTTGAGACGGAACAGGAGACGCGGGCAGCAGTTCGGGCGTTTTAACTTCCTTGCTCAACGCCAGTTGTTCCTGCGCCAGTTCCATTTGCTTCTGGAACTGGAATGCCGACTGGCGCCGTGCCTTCTTCTGTTCTGAGATGGCTGCAGAATTGTCCGCGCCCTTACAGAATCGAGTCAACCGACCGTCCGGGCCGATCAATCCTGGTTCGAAGTGAGGTCCGCCAAGGCAATCCATTTGGAACAGGGGGGAACCAGATCGATCTTTGCAACGAATTTTTCGCGAGGGAACCATCGAGGCATATTGCCCCGCTCGTACCCGATGAACCGAATTCCGTCTGGCCAGGTGGTCACTTCGCTCGTTCTCCCGATGTCGCCGGCTAGAAGCCAGAACCAGATGGCATCGCCCTTCGGGTGAACCTGCCACGGTTCGCGCAGTCGGGTGATCGGCCAGGCGGAATGCACCCGGCGGGCCATGAGGAAGAGACGCGGCGTTGAAATCACCCATCCGCAGCGCAGGTGATGCTCCATATCCTCCTCAATCGTGCGGGCGCACGGCTCGCACCGATAGACCAGACGCGCCTTGTGATACGGGGTCACCATCGCCGGGATCCGGTGAGTGCGGCCGCGGGCCGCTGTTGTTCCCGCTGCATCCCGCTTGCGTGCTTCGGGACGACTCCGTGCATGGATGCTTCGACCATCGTCCGGAATGCGTCGGCGAAATGGCTTTCCCACGTGTGCGCCGGCTCGTTCCGCACGATGCCCGAGGATGTATCGGGGAGCGTGTGGTATCCGCGCAGTGCCTCGATGAACCGCTCGCACGCGGGCAGGCGGAATTCGAACTGGCCGAACATGCTGCCAGCGTGATTGATCCCAGGCCAGACCGACTGGCACGGTGGGACCACAAACACGTTTGTCAGGCCGCCTGCGCGTGCTTCCGCTTCAAATGTCAGTCCGTTCCGGCCAGTCTGCGCTGCGTCGTGCGGCAGGTACGCATTACCCAAGTTGTACCCTTTCGCTTTCATGTGGGCGATTCGCTCAGCAAGTGTCATGTCGAGCCCAGAATCGCAGTCGATGAATCGGATGACGCCAAACGGGAGAACTTGGAAATAGGTGACGACAGTATTCCACGGCGCGCCCAGATCCCAGGCAGTGTGCACCGGTGCGCGGCCGTCGATCGGAAAGTTGCCGATGCGGTTCTGCGCTTCCGCTTTCTCAAGGAAGCGTCCATAGATCGATCCATCCGATGCCGCGTTGAAGTCGCAGTAGTATTCCTGCCGCACCATGTTCTCCGACATGCCGGACCGGCGCTCCGCGTCCAGGTCGGACTGGGAGATTACCGCAGTGTCCTCGACAGACAGGCGCGAGACGAACCAGTCTGGATTTGTCTGCGCCATCTGATACATCTTATAAAAGTGGTTCTGCCCTCGCGGTGTCCCGTTGAACCAGGCCGCGCCGCCGTTCTCCGTGAGGATCGGGGACGTCAGCGTCCATGCCATCGGGTTCTGCAGGCTGTATTCCGAGAACGCAACTGTGTGATAGTTGCCACCGACGACCGACAGTTCCGCAGTCCCGAGGATCTGGATGGTCGATCCGTTGACTAGGCGGATCTTCATTTCCTGTTCTGACTTCGACGCGATCAATTCGCGGGGAATGTGGTCGATGAACCGGAAGCCGGTGCGAACGTCGATGGCATCCCAGATTGCCCGGCGCGCCCACCTGGCGTCCGGGAAGTAGTACACCGCATTCTGCTTCGCCTTGATCGCGCGAATGACCATCGCGTTGAACGTGCACCGGTCCTTGCCCGCGCGACGGTGCCAAACCATGAGCACCCGTTTCGTCGGTCCTTTCGTCATGGCGTCCCACGCCAGGCGTTGATACCCGCGCGGCGTGAATCCATGTGGAAGGTCGATCCTCACTCGATGATTCGAATCTCCATCGTGCTCTCGACTTTATCCGGCTCGTTCCACCCGCACATTTTGTTCAAAATCTCAGCCGCTTTCAGTTGTTCCTTCGTTACGACCCGCTTCTCGTCGATGACATCGGCCAACCACTCGACCACGTTCTCCCGGCTCTTTCGCACCTGCTTCGCGTTCTCTCCGCGGATCTCGGCGATGCGTTCCTGAATCCTAGGATTTCCTAAAAGTGAATGGCAGTTCACATCCGCATTATTCTCCTTCCCTGAAGCCCGCCGATACGACTCGGCCCCGTTGTTTGTGACCGCATATGCCTGGGCGAATGCCTCATGCCGCTGATTTGCGAGTGGTTCGCCTGGTTGGCGCTCCTTGGCCTGCCCACGGCCGCGCCCTGCCTCCGTTTTGAATTGCTTTGCATCGCGGGCATTGGAGTTCGTATCCGACGGCTTTGCTGCCGCCGTTCCAGCTTGCGCCGCAGACGGGCGCTTTTTTGCCACGCGGGACATAATGGGTTCGCTCGTGATACAGGGAAACCTGCCACATGCGCCGAATAGTACCACTTCTATTCGCGTTTTGCAATACACGAATCGCGTGTCGTGTTTTGCTCGTACACGACGCTCCGGAGTGCTAGGTTCTCCGTCAGGTGGGCGGCGAGATTAATGCGAGTTTCGACGAGTTCAGCCCGCAGTCGTTCGACCTCGGCGGCGAGGATGCGGGCGGCGTTGTCTCCTTCTCGCACGAATGGCCCAGCCTCCAAAAACGCATTTTGTTTACGCGTCATCTTATGTGGATCTTTATCATACTGCATCGCCGCCTCTACGGCCTCGGGTGTTGGTGGTGGTGTGGTCATGGCTTATGTTTGTAGCAGGTTTGTCTGTATCCGTTCGGCGTTGGTGTGCCAACTGTCGCTGGTAGCCGGCAGTCTTTGTGATCGCATCCGAGAAAGATGCGGTCTTGTTTTTTGCACTTCGGGCAGGCGTAAAGCCGATCACCAGGGCTGAATGGGTCTGGCGCGGTGAGTAGTTCCGATTCTTTGCCGACCCATTTGCATCGGTGGTTGTCGCAAATCATCTTGTCGTTCATTCCTTCTCCTCCTTCGCTGGCGGTGGCGGGGTTGTATTACCCACGGAATGCCACCCTTCGAGCCACGCCTCACGCAGCATCTTAGATGGCTTTGTTTCTTCGCAGAAATCAGGCGGAGGAATAGTCACGCCTTCTCTGGCGTCCTGCACTCCCTTTAGCCGGGCGTGAGCGAGTTCGGATGATCTGTGTGCGGGCGGCGGTGGAGGGGTGGCGGGGAGCGGCATCCAGTGAGTAGCCGGTTGGCTTCCTTTGCCATCCGGTTCTGATGGCAGTCCAAAGTGGACATTGTTTCCGGCGTCATACCACACAGTCACCTCTCGACGTGAGTAGACGCCTTCAAACATCGCCAGAACACGCGCTCCGGCCTTTGGGAGTTTATGACGACACGGCATCCACAGCGGCTTGTCGGGCCTGTCGTAGTAGGTCGGGGCGGGTGGTTGCTCTCCATGCCAAACGTGCTGCATGAGTTCAGGCGACGGCGTGGCGATGGTACCCAGCAGCATGTTGATGTGGACGGCAACGGGGTCGTTCAGTTTGGCAAGTTCCGCCTCCAACTCCCGCACGCGGGCCTGCAACGCATCGTGGCTTTGTTTTAGAATCTCGTAGGTGGTCATTTCTCGGTGTTGGTTTGGTTGAGTGCGGCGCGGGCTTGCTCGACATATGGGCTACTTTCATCCATTCCAAGATCGTGCTCGCAGAGGTGAAGCATTGCCTCCAACGCCTCCCGCAGCGCATCACGTTCCGCGGTCCTCGCCTCGATGGTTGCGCGTAGTGCGCCGTTTTCGCGGCGCAGGGTGTCGCGTTAGACGCTTTGTTGGTCGCGATCCTTTAATAGATAATTCCACAGTTCTTTGAGACGTTGACTATCCCTTTCGGCTTCGCAGGCGCGGGCCTTTTCAGCGTCGCCATCGGCTTACAAACTAGCG
>JACCDR011744617.1_pt1 | contig 32860 bp, 53 predicted proteins | sample 7446431 | NCBI WGS metagenome assembly JACCDR01 (sample SAMN15323443, study PRJNA562643) | freshwater metagenome | isolation source: river surface water | place: USA:Blue River Watershed | collected 2017-08-17
ATGGTACCAGATATGAAGATATCAAAACTTCTTCTTTAGAGTGAATGTGAAGACTCTCTCTTTCTGATCGATGCTCATGTCCACAAGGTCTTGCCCTGTATCATCAAGCTCATGCACAGGGACTTTGACCTCCCCATTCACGGCGAGCCTCTTGAGAAGAGTGATGAGGATCTGATCCTTGATACGGGCGAGGTCCTGAGCTTCGAAGAGATCCGAAGCTTTCACTTCCCCTCCAGCCACTTCGGGAATTTACCAGTCTGGAGAATTCGTGATATCGTCTTCCATGGAGTTCCTCCACCGAAGAGATATTGAGCCTGTGCATAGGTTATATTCAGATACTGTCTTCCAATCTCGTGGGTGCGAATGGGATTCATCATCTCCACTTCGTCTTCGGCGATGTTATCTCTCTTCTTAATCCCCTTAGCCCGAAGCTCACAGAAACCGGCGACGCAGTGTGTGCTGAGACACTCACCCACTTCAGGATTGTGCTCATGGTAGACCGATTGGTCATAGTTCTTCCAGTGTTTCTTGATGTCGCGATAAACCGCGAGGGCTCGCTTCTTGTTCACTATCGATCTCCTTTAACGCTCAGGCAGAATAGAATCGCTGCGTACAGAAACATCAGTATCGCTGCTCCCATAATCGTTCAACCTCGATAACCAGATAATGTGAATGGCGATGGCCAAGACCGTAATGACCTTGAGCACAATAGAAATCGGTGGGGGCTTGAACCCCGCTGCGCGGACTTTAGTGTCCGTTTTGAGTATTCTAAAAAGGTTGTAGACCCACATGCTCAGAGCTAGGACTACGAACATCTTGGCTATTATCATCTGGCCACCCCACGTCTTTAGAGATTTCAATGGCCGCCTTCGGCCACTTCTTCGTGAATGCGTCAATTCCCATCAGCATCGCCCGGAGCTGGGCACGGTCCAGCACTTCCGGGTGGAACCGGGTCATCCAGATCCGCTGGGCGTGGAAGTGGACGGCGTTGCTGAGTTCTTTGTCGCTTCGCGACACGTCATCGCCTGCCTTTGCTCGTTGAAGGATGTCCAGTACAATTCGCGCTCCGGCAGGGGTTCGTTCCATTTCCTCACTCCAGTGTAGTCGTCAGAGATGTCGAGCACGAACACGCGTCCGTACTTGGAGGCGTCTGCCCTTGTCGGCGGTTCATCCTTCCAGCGTTTCCATTTCATTCTCGCACCCTCCTGTTGGCCTGCGCAAGGACGTGCTCTAGTTGACGTCTTGCAGTAGTAGCTTCTTCAGCGATGGTCTGATCTGGAAAATTCTTTAGCTTTTCCAGAGCTTCCATGGCACGCCAGATGATTCGTCGATCGTCAGCGTTCAAGTCCATTAAGCCGCTCCAGCGATTCCAAGATGGCGTTCGCATAGTCCAATTCACCTTCGGGCCAAACTTCGGGTTCTAGGGCGACTAAATCGCGAAAGGCCCGTTGGAACGCGATCTGGTCCTCCAGAGAGGGCTTCGCCATGGGACGGACCAAGACTTCAGGTTGTGTGTCATCTCGGCCCATAGCCTATCGCCTTGCGAAGCATGCTCAGCACTTCTTCGTCTGTGTGGGTTTCGTTGTAGGCCTCGAAGTCGTGGATGCCCAAGAATTCACCCACCCGCTTCAAGGTCGCTTGGGCCTGGGAAGACATGTTGTGCATCGTCACAAGGTGGCCCACCGAGTTAACGATGGCCCCCGGGAGACTCCGAGAAGTGTGTTCAATGGTCTGGTTGCGGCCCTTCTGCCGACCATTGGTTTCCAGATCCTTAATGGTGGCCCGGATGATGTCCACCACTGGTGCGTCTTTAGGCAGGCTCATGGGTCTGCACCTGTGCCTTCTGCTTCAGCCCTTCGGCTACCAGCTGCCGAATCGCCACTGCCTTGGGGATGTTCCCCCGCCACTTGTTGACCTCGTTGTCCAAGGCCTCCTCGGCAGTGAGTTTCCACTCTACTTTGGAAACTCCATCTTGCCGGTAAGGACCAATGTTTCTTGCCATAACCAACCTCCCAAAAGAAAGGCCCCCTTATCTGGGGGCCTGAAGTTATGCTGCCTCGAGATATTTCAGGGCTTCCGCCCCGGTCACTCCGCTGCCTTTTTCTGCGGACTTGTCGAATCGCATCACGAACTGAGTCAACCACGTCGGCGCCCTGTGGTCCTGGGCGATGATCAACGGCATGCCGTAGGTCTGTGGCAGAATCTGGTGGGTATGGAAGTGGCTTGCTCCAACAGCCGGATTTACATACCCTTTGTCCATCAGAAATCGCGCATACGCGCAGCCGTGGGGATCATTTCTGTTCCCCACGTGTTCAAACGCATGGCTGACTAACCATGCTTTGAACGCATCCCTCCCAATATCAGTGATTTGCATCTTACCTCCTAGTTGGATTTCCCCTTTTGATCAGCGTACACGGTTTCAAGGAATCCCTCGTCACCAGTGAGCTGGGCAATCGCCTTCTGCAATATGGGGACAGTTGCAGAAGGCGGCGCGTTTCCCGTCATGCACGCAATCGTGCTGTCAGTGCGAAACGCTACAAGAAAACCGCCGACGATATTCGGATCCAGTCGCGCCGCTTCGGAGAGCAGCATGGGGACCATTGGGGCAGCGATGGCGAAAATGTCTTCAGAGAGCTTCCGCTCTTCTTCAGTCATTTCTTCATCTTCTCTTTCAATGATCTTTTCGATCTCCACTCGGCCCTCCAGCGGTTATTTTCGCGATTTTGGTGTTGATGTAGTTGAGAAATTCGGTGTTATGTCTCAACTCTTTTTGCAGCCTCAGGGCCGGGTGGCCCGCTTGCAAGAGGATGGCGAGATCCGCCAAGGCGGTCATGATCGCCACGTCGTTTGCCAGCTGCTGAACCCCGATTTCAATATTCAGGGCCGCTAGCTTTTCAGCTAGTGTTGTCAATTTGCATTCCCCATGTTCACGGGCACAAGACTGATGTCAGTCACGGACCCGTCAAAAATGGTCGCACAGGCCCTTCGCCAGCGGTTTTGGACTTCTTCTTTCCAGGCGTTGAAGTCTGCCTGGTCATGAATCAGCTTAACCGCGACAGTTGCCAACAGACGTGCGTTGGGGCTCGTGTAATCTTCTGTGCTGGGGTGCCAGATGCAGGCGTAGTCGCTGCCATCTGTCAAGAAAGTCAAATCGCTTATTGCGCGTTCCATAACATACTCCAGTAAGCCTAACCCTACAGCGCATAGTATAGTAGTGGACCACTTGCGGAGCCAGTGCCGAGTGTGGTACACTCGCCTGATGCAAGAACTCATTCCCAAAGAGCCAGATTTCAGCGACCGCGTCCTTGAATACTCGGACCTGTTGGACGATTTCTTGTCCGATCAGGCCAAAGTCGCGAAAAATATCAACCGTGTGCCGCGAAATGGAAGCCCGCGAGACCGATACATGCAGGCGCTTGCAGAAGCGTTTGAAATTGTCGGCGGCGTGCCTCGTCTCGCACTCTGGGCGGACAAGAATTACGGCGAATTTGCCAAAATTCTTGGAAAACAGGTTCCAGGCCTCGTGCAGAACGCTTTTGCGATCAAGGCAAGTGGAAATGTCACCATCGTTTCCGCGATCCCTGCGTCATTTTTGGATGACGAAGAGCCGAAAGCGTTAGAAAATGAGTGAAGAGAATGAAATTCGGGTAGAATATGAGCCACGAAAGCAATTTCTACCATTTCATCTGCGTAAAACGCGATTTGCTTGCCTCGTCGCCCACCGTCGCGCAGGAAAGACTGTTGCATGCGTTAACGAACTCGTCGCACGTGCGATTTACTCTAAAAAGAAGCGGCCGAGGTATGCCTACATCGGCCCGTTACTCAAACAGGCCAAGAAAATCGCCTGGGAATACCTGAAGGAGTACACCCGTGGGCTCGAATCCAAGAAACCCTCCGAATCTGAGCTCACAGTACGTCTGCGGCACAATGAAAGTGAAATCTGCATCTACGGAGCCGACAATCCCGACGCTTTTCGCGGACAGTACTTTGATGGAGTCGTGCTGGACGAGTATGGTGACATGTCCCCATCCGTCTGGTCAAAGGTGCTCCTGCCTACACTCGCAGATCGTAAAGGATGGGCCGTTTTCATCGGCACTTTTAAAGGAAGAAATCACTTTTACAAAATCTGGCGAAACGCGCAAGGATTTGACCTTCCGGAGAACATGAACTCGCAAGAGTTCACGAAAGATTGGTATCACTTCACGCTAAAGGCCTCCGAATCGGGAATTCTGCCCGAGTCGGAACTCGCTCTGCAGAAAATGCAGATGGACGAAGAGGAGTATCAGCAAGAGTATGAGTGCAATCCGAACGCAGTCGTCAAAGGCACCTATTTCTCCAAGATCATTGCTAAATTGGAGCAAAACGGACAGATTTACGCCGACGTGGACTGGGAGCCCGACCAACCTGTGGAGGTTGCAGCAGATCTTGGCTATACAGACTCGTCTGCATACTGGTTTTTCCAGAAAAGACCCGGTGGGCTCGCGATCATTGATTACTTAGAAGCTCACAGCAAACCTCTTGATTACTACTTCGATGAACTCAGATCTCGTGGATACACGTACAACACGATTTGGCTTCCGCATGATGCGAGGGCCAAATCGCTTCAAACTGGACGTTCTACCGTAGAGCAGTTCCTTTACAATCAGTTTCCTGTTCAGATAGCTCCTCATATGGGAATTCAGGATGGCATAGAAGCCTGCCGCCTGATTCTTCCACTCTGTCACTTCAATGCGAGAACTGAATATGGAGTGGAAGCCCTTAGAGCGTATAAAAGATCTTGGGATGAGGACAGAAAGGTATTTTCTGACACTCCTTACCATGACTGGTCTTCGCACGGCGCGGATGCTTTCCGCTATCTCGCTCTGGTCGCTAAAGAGATTAGAGTCGATAGCGAAAAGCCAACAAGAGTGATCCCAGTACCCAAAATTCAACTTGAGCCGTTATTTCTCGATCGAGAAAGACGTCTTAGGACCACCCGGAGCCGTGTATGAAAGAGAAGGATGAAAAGAAGGAAACCAGTGCAGACCTCTACAAGCATTGGGTCAAGGAATTCAGCGCGGCCAAGAAAAGTGTGTCCAAGTGGCACAAAGAGGGCGAAAAGACTGTCCAGAAGTTTCTGGACGACCGCCGTGGGGATCTCAACGACTTTTCTGAGAATACAACGAGGTTAAACCTCTACCATGCAAACATCACTACTCTTATGTCCATGTTGTATGGACGAATACCGAAAGTGGAAGTTGATCGGAGATTCGCTGACGCAGACGACGATCCAGCTCGCGTCGCCGGGGAAATACTGTCACGGATGCTTAACACTGACATCGAAGAGGCCGGAGAAGACATCGCATCCGTCTTCCGCAACTGCCTCCAGGATCGGCTCATCCCCGGTCTCGGAAACGCGCGGGTAAAGTACGAGTTTGAGGAAAAAGACGGTCAGATCCACAACGAGTGGGTAGACATCGTTTATACCTACTGGAAGGACACCCTCTGGTCTCCGGCGCGCACGTACTCGGAACTCCGCTGGAAAGCCTTCCGTTCCTATCTCACCAAGGAGCAGGTGAAGGAGCGCTTTCCGGATTGTGATATCAACAAGGTTTCCTTCACGTCGAAAGGTCCAATGGCTAAGGGCCGTTACGACAAAGAAGACGAGACGAACCCACAGGCTGAAATTTGGGAAATCTGGAACAAAACCACTCGGCAGGTCATGTACTGGACCGAGGGTTACGAAAAGATGCTCGAAATCGTAGAAGACCCGCTGGAACTCGAGGGCTTCTGGCCTGATCCGCCGCCTCTGATCGCGAATCTCACTACGACGCGCTACATGCCTCGTAGTGACTACGCCATTGCTCAGGACCTCTACACTGAGATTGATGAGTTAGAGACTCGTATCACTATGCTCACACGAGCATGTAAGGTCATCGGCCTCTACGACAAGAAGCAGGAAGGCCTCCAGCGCATGTTCACGGAGGGGGTGGAGAATGATCTCATCCCTGTGGACAACTGGGCCATGTTCGCTGAAAAGAATGGTTTGGTCGGCGTAGTTCAGTGGCTGCCGCTGGCTGACATCGTCAACGCTGTGGATACTCTTACTCAGAAGCAGAGTGAGAAGATACAGAAACTGTACCAGATCACTGGTATGAACGATGTGATGCGCGGCGCAGCAACTCAGGCCAGCGCCCGAGTTTCTGCGACGCAACGCCAGTTGGAGGCTAACTACGGATCGATTCGCATCGAAGCTCTGCAGAATGAGTTTGCTCGCTGGGTGTCCGATATTCAAGCCCTAAAGGCCGAGATCATCGCCAAGCACTTCCAGCCGTACTGCATCCTACAACAGTCCAATATTCGGATGACTCCAGATGCGGTACATGCAGAAGCTGCCATCAAGCTGATCAAGGCCCCCGGTGCGAGCCGCTGGCGAATTTCCGTTCGCCCGGAGACTCTTGCCATCGCGGATTACGCTCAGCTCAAACAGGAGCGCACTGAGTACATCATGGGCATGTCCCAGTTCTTGCAGTCTTCTGCCCCCATTGCGGAGCAGATGCCAGAATCTGTGCCGTTCCTCATGAAGATGCTCAAGTGGGGCATGGCTGGATTCCGTGGCAGTAGCGAGATCGAAGGGGTCATGGACCAAGAGATCGCTAAGATGGAGAAGATGCCTCCTAAGCCGAAGACGGATCCGGCTCAGGCCAAGGCTCAGGCGGACATGCAGAAGACGCAGATGGAAATGCAGATGCGTCAGCAAGAAATGCAGGCAGAAATGCAGCGTGACCAGCAGAAACACCAGCTGGAAATGCAGCAGATGCAGATGAAATTCCAGCTTGAAATGAAACAGCAGCAGCAGGAAATGCAGATGAAGATGCAGGAACTGTTGATGACACTGAACTTCAAGAAACAGGAACTCGGGCTCAAAATCCAAGAGCGTCAGGTGGACGCACAGGCAAATGCGGAAGAACAGGCGGCGCAGTTCGCCTTCAACACAGCGGAGAGACAACATGAGGCGAAGATATCGGCAGAATCCGGAGACCTTGAACTTCGAAGAGATAAAGAACGAGCCAAACTCAAGGAATCAAAGCCATCTGGTAATGCCTGACATCCCAGCATTCGTGTCACCTGTTGATGGTTCCGTCATCACCGGGCGCGCGGCCCTGCGTGAGCACAATAAACGTCACAATGTGACGAATGTGGCTGATTTCAAAGATCAGTGGGCGAATCAGGCAAAGGAACGGGAAAGAATGTATTCGGGCGACAAGGGCTTTGATGCCAAGCGCCGTAAAGATGCGATAATTCGGGCAGTCAACAAACACTGGAGATGAACATGGATCGCCGACAAGCATTAGAAGAAGCCTTCGACAAACTGGAAGAGGGCGGAGAGGACGATACCGTCACGACGGAGGCGCCTGCAAATGAGGTTAACGAAGAAACAACTCAAGGCGCTCAGGGAGAAGGGAAACAGGAACCGAGTTCAGAAGCGACTCAAGGCCTGGAGGCAGCAAAAGGCCGAGCGAAAGATGAAAAAGCTCCACTTGCTGACCCCTCTGCAGATGGAAAGAAAGGCGCTGCAAAGACAGAGAAAAAGGACGATGCTCTTAACCGAGCTGCGCAGGCTGCTGCGGGAAATCAGCCCGAAGTTGGAAAAGCCCCCGTTTCCTGGAAGCCCGCCGCGAAAGCCGCTTGGGACAAACTTCCGGTGGACGTGAGACAGGATGTACTCCGCCGCGAGCAAGAGATCAACAAGTACATCTCGCAGAATGATCACCATCGCAAATTCACTGAAGGGTTCGGACAGATTGTCCGGCCCTACATGCATCTGATCCAGGCTCAGGGTTCTACGCCGCTTCAGGCGGTTCGGAACATGATGGTCACGGCAGCGGGACTCGCGCAGGGGAATGAAGAGCAAAAAGCTCGCATTGTGGCCGAAATCATCGGCAACTACAGAGTGGATGTAGAGGTACTTGACAAGGTACTGTCTGGCGGCGGTGGAGCTCCTTCTGGAAATCGTGGACCTGCTGCGGTAGACCCTTCAATTCTTCAGGCACTTCAGCCCGTGTATGGGTTTATGAATGAGGTTCAGCAGGCCCGCGAGGCCAAGCGGCAGAGGCAGCAGGCAGAGGCTGAGTCTCTCATTGAACAAAATGCGGACAAACCATTCTTTGATGATCTGTCAGACGATATGGCAGACATCATGGAAATTGCTGCGAAGCGTGGACAGGAACTTACTCTAGATCAGGCCTATGAAAAAGCACTCGCTCTTAACCCGGAAATTTCGAAGATCGTCTCCCAGCAGAAAGCCGATGAAGAAGCCCGTGCAAATGGAGGCACCCGTCTTGCGAAAGCCCGACGTGTCGCTTCAACTCTTACTGGAGCCCCTTCAGGATCCCCGGACGGAAAGGGCAAGGCAACGACTCGGCGTGAGGCATTAGAGGCTGCGTGGGACGAACACGCGACGCATTAAGGGCTTGCAATTCGCAAAAACTTGGTGTAGGATCGCTCCTTGCAAGCTGAAGACTAGGATTGCCCATCCGGCCACGGAAGTGATCCCCAAGTTGGCGGCGATAGTGTGACAAAACTTCGTTCAATAACTTAAGGAGGATAATTTCCGTGGCATTTCCAAATGTCTCAGACTTGGTCGCAACCACAATTGAATCGCGTAGCGGTGAAATTGCGGACAACGTGACCAAGAACAACGCACTGCTCAGCAAGCTGAAGCAGCGCGGAAACATTCGGACGTTCTCGGGCGGAACCCTGATTTTTGAGGAGCTCAGCTTCGCAGAAAACGGTAACGCCGGGTACTATTCCGGATACGATCTCCTGCCCGTCGCGGCGCAGGACGTACTGAGCGCTGCTCAGTATGCAATCAAACAGGCGGCGGTTCCCGTCGTCATGTCCGGCCTGGAGATGCTCCAGAACGCCGGAAAAGAGAAGATCATCGATCTGATGGACGGCCGTATGGCTGTCGCCGAAGCTTCTCTCGCCAACCTGCTTGCCTCGGGTATCTACTCGGACGGCACGGGCTCTGGTGGCAAGGAAATCACCGGCCTCAACGCTGCGGTCCCGGTCAACCCGGCGACTGGAACGTATGGTGGTATCGATCGTGCGACGTGGACCTTCTGGGCTTCCAAGGTGAACAATACCTCGGGCATCGTGGCTTCCACGATCCAAGGTGCATTGAACACGCTGTGGGCTCAGCTCATCCGCGGCAGCGATCGTCCGGACTTCCTGGTCTCGGACAACACGGTCTGGGCTCTTTACATGGCGTCTCTCCAGGCGCAGCAGCGTTTCGTGGATGTGAGCACTGGAAACCTTGGTTTCCCGAGCATCAAGTACATGGACGCGGACTACATCCTGGACGGCGGCATTGGTGGCTTCTGCCCGGCAGGAACTCGGTTCATGCTGAACACGAAGTACATCTTCTGGCGCCCGCACCGCGATCGCAACATGGTCCCACTCAGCCCGAACAAGCGTTACGCGGTCAATCAGGACGCGGAAGTGCAGATCCTCGGCTGGGCTGGAAATCTCACCACGTCGGGCGCCCAGTTCCAGGGCCGCTTTGACAACAACTAAGGAGTAGTGACATGGTATCTCTCGCACTGGCTACTCCTGTCATCGGCGCCAACGTGAACAACGTGGACACCGGCACGACCACCAATGGTGAAAATGCCAAGTTCCAGTTGGGCACGAAGATCCAGGGGCCCGATGGCAACGAGTACATGTACGTTCAGGCAGCGGAAGCGATCACGACTGCGATCACGAGCCCCAATGCCGTAGCGATTGATGAGGACTATCAGGCGTCTCTCATGACGACTGCGCTGGCCCTCAACAACTACGAGTTGGGATTCGCACCGATCGGATCGGGAATTCCGCTTATTCCGGACAACGCGTTCTTCTGGGCGCGTGTGAATGGTTCAACGTTCAATGCGCGAGTCTCAGCTTCGGCTGCGGCAGACACGTATCTGCGAACGACCATCACTGCCGGTCGTCTCGGTACGGCATCCACGGCTTCGGCTGTGGTGTTCTACGGTGTCGTGATTGTCGCGGCGGCTTCGGCCTCCACGTCGGCCAACAACACCGTCCGGGAAGTGCTGATGACCAAGGGCCGTGCTATCCGTCAGGGTAACACGAACTTCGTCAACTAATGGTTGGCGAAGTACAGAAGGTGGAGGGGCTCCAGACCGGAGCCCCTCCTTTGGGGCTCCTCCAGCTGGAGATGAGAGTAAACGTCAGCGACAGTCAGTTGCTGAGTAATCTCAACTACGTCAAGGAGCTTGGTGTCCCAGCGATTCAGCTGATGGAACCAAACAAGAAGACCCTCGCAATCTGCGGAAGTGGTCCGTCATTACGAAATACGTGCAATCTGATCCCCGCTGATGCAGACATCATGGCCCTAAATGGAGCCTATCGTTTTCTGCGGAAACAGGGTAAGGCCCCGACGTATTTCGCAATGCTGGATTCTCGTGAAGTCAATGTAAATCTTCTAGAAGAATTACATCCTGAAACGACGTATCTGCTGGCCTCACAGTGCCACCCGAAAGTCTTTGATCGTCTTTGGCTAAACGAATTTGTGGTGGGAACCTTTCACCTCGGGACTCCTACTACGAGGTCAGTGTTTCCTGACCAGGACCTCTATGTCGGAGGTGGTGGCACGATAGGCCTTACAGCTATCGCTCTGGCGGTGGCTCTTGGCTATCGGTCAGTGATTCTGTACGGCATGGATTCGTCGTTTGACGGTGAAAAGCGACATGTGGTCCACCAGCCCCAGAATGATGGTGAAGAAATCATCCCCGTGTGGGTAGATGATCGTAAATACATGACCAGCATGGCGATGGCTGACCAGGTCATGCAGTTCTTCCCATTCCATAAGGCTTTGAGGGAGGCGTACCCAGATGTCACGATTGATATCATTGGTGATGGCCTCTTTTATGATTTTGTTGTCACCAACAACAATCCAAGCTCCCGAGACCGCGAACTCGCCAAGTACGTTGATGCTTACAAAGAAGACAACTACGGGATGTCTCTTGAGAGAGCAAAGGGTCTGGCGGCGCTGCTATCTCGTATTCCATTCAACGGGTCGTACCTGGACGTCTCATGCGGCCGTGCAGAGAGTCTGAACCTCGCCCGTCAACTTGGCTTCGGCACCGTGCAGGGAACGGAGACGGTGGAAGCACTGTGTGGACCCAACGTGGTTCATGCAGTGCTCCCCACTATTCCCTTTGCAGATAAGTCGTTTGATACAGTGTCTTTGATTGAAGTCATCGAGCACCTAGTTCCTGATGACATCGTTCCGACACTCAACGAACTGACTCGTCTGGCACGGCACCATATTCTTATCTCCGCAGCCATCTACGAACATTGGATCGCTGGTGTCAACCTACATCCGTCGGCCATGCCGGTGGAAAAGTGGGAAGAGATCTTCAAGTCTGTCTGGGGCGATAACGTCTATCGTGTCGGTAGTCTTGGGAGCTCGCCATGTTGGCGCGTGGACTTGTAAAGGGGACGATCTGCTGCGTTCTTAAGAGCGGTGGCGATTTCACCCCTGCGCACGTCGCATGGCTGAAGCAGATGTGCCATGAAAAGATGCCAGATTGGGATTTCTGCTGCTGGTCTGATATGGACGTCCCAGGTCGCATACCACTGAAGATGAACCTCCCTAAGTGGTGGTCCAAGATGGAGATTTACCGGACCGAATTCGGTGGCCCGGCTCTCGTCATAGATTTAGACACCGTCTTCCTTAAAGAATTCACGATTAGGCCTGAACATGAAGATGAGATGCTGGTTATTCGTTGCCCTTGGAAGAACGGCTTCCGATCTCCGGAGCGTCTTGCTGGTGGATTCATGTATCTGCCTCCCTGGTCCCGCGCGCAAATCTGGCAAGCGTGGCGTCTGGCGGGCGAAGATACCATTGGACTATACGACGACAATGACCAGATATTTCTGCACAAGTACTTCGCCGACAAGGCACTCCGTATTCAGGACCACTACATTGATGAGGTAGTGTCCTACAAAGTTCACGTTCTCGGGATGGGTTTACAATCTGAGAATAAGGTGGTATATTTCCACGGTGAACCTCGTCCCTGGAATGTAGATCTACCCTGGATTCCCAAATGCTCGCACCCGGATCAGTCTTCAGCTCAGGCCGCGTAGATATTACGGCTGGAGCCGCTCAGGTACCTGACTTCTTTAACCAAGGAGTTGGGTTCATGAATGACGGCTCGCTGGCAGTAGATACGGATGCCCCGTCTGGGGATTTCTGGCGTGCAGGGATCAGACAATCGGCGGCTGGCGCTTTCTATGGGACCACCACAGCCGCTGGAACAGACAACTGGGTTGGAGGCATCAGAGTTTCCAACATCGGACAGATTGTTTTTGAAGCCGCCGCAGCGGTGAACTTCCAAAATGGCGATCCTGCAACCTCAAATGGTCGCTTTGCGACCGCCTAGGAGTTTTTATGGCGATTTCTCTAGATACTGCTTCTTCACGTATGTTGGCGAATGCCGCTGCCGTTGCGACTGCGATGGCAGGTGGAACAACGACTGCTGAAGTACAGGCGATTTCCGAACTCCTGAAAACGCTGTCGTTACGAAATGACATCGCCATCCCGGCGCTGTCAGTCGGTGCGTCGGCGCGACAGGGCCAACTCAAACCAAACAAAGGATAATCTATGCGCGGGTTAGCAGAAGCCAGTTACGATATGACAGATGCCGCCTTTGCGAAAGGCGACAAGGCTGACGAACGTTTGCTCGTTCAGTTCTCCATGTACCCACACCCCGACAAAGACGAGACGGCCAAGCAGGGACGCCCCGTTTACAAGGAGCGTGAGTACGTCATGATCATGGTTCCGGGCGACAAGGAATCAATCGTTCATCGCCCGGCCTGGGAAAAGGACTTTCAGCGTTTCCCACGCCAGTATCAGGCGTTCAGGAACAAGCAGAGTCAGGAAGCCGTCGCAGGCACCCCGCTTCGTATGGTGGGTTTCGTGACTCTTGGTCAGATCAAGGAGCTGGAGTACTTCAACTGCTACACAGTGGAGCAACTCGCCAACATCTCTGACGCCCATGCATCCAAGTTCATGGGTATCCAGAAGATGAAGCAGCTGGCGAACGATTACCTCACGGCAGCGAAGGAAGCAGCCCCTCTCACGTCCATTCGGGCTGAGATTGAGAAGAAGGATAGCGAACTGGCGGCGGCGAATAACGCCATCAGCGAGCAGGGCAAGCGAATTCAGGCGCTGGAAGCGCTCATCACCAAGATGGGCGAAAAGGATAAGGCGAAGTAAATGGCCAGATACGACACAGCAGGAGACATCATCAACGCAGCCGCTGTTGAGTGTGGACTCACTGCTGTGGCGGATCCCTTTGCTTCAACAGATCCAGCGTTTGTTCAGCTGGTACAGCTCCTGACCAACACTGGTCGGGAGCTTCTCGGCCTCTTTCAGTGGAACAGGTTTGTGAAGGAACATTCCATCACCACCGCTGTTCCTCCTGATGACGGTAACTACGATCTTCCGGATGATTTTGCCTACTTCATTGACCAGACGGGCTGGACTCCGACTAACGCCGGATTAGGACTTCCTCTCGGTGGCCCCCTCTCCGAGCAAGATTGGGCCTACCTCGTCAATACGAATTTGGCGTCCAGTACCATTTTCGTATCGTTCAAGATGTCACAGGGGCAGTTCCAAGTCCTGCCTCAGCCTCCCCCGGACGGAATCGACATCAACTTCAAGTACATTAGTCGCTGGTGGGTAGCTCTTGCGGCTGCCGCGACTGTCGCGGTACAAGACCGAATCACCGCCAGTGACAATGTGGTACTCTATGAGCCCATTCTGATCACCAAGTTCCTGAAGCTTCGTTTCTTGGAAGCCAAGGGGTTTGACACTACGGGGGCTTCACAGCAGTTTCACTCTGTATTCATGCAGTGGACTGGAAAAGATGTATCTGCTCCAGTACTCAACGCTGCCCGCATGAGGTTGTTTCCTTATCTGGGCTGGCGGAACATTCCCGAGACTAACTATGGGCTTCCGTGATGCTTGGCTACAGACCTACGAAGCTGAATCATCCGTCGCCGCAGCGGACCTCGGTAAGCAAGATCCCTGCTCCGATCGAAGGGATCAATGCGCAATCCGGCCTGAGCGAAATGGCGCCGAACGAGGCGATATTTCTCAAGAATATCTACCCGTCGCGCTACGGGTGTCGTGTCAGGAGTGGATATCGTGAGTTTGCCACTAATGTCGGTACAGGTGGCACACGAACTGTCCTTCCATACGTCGGGTCCACTGATGCCCAGAATCGCCTGTTTGCATGCGCAGAGGATGGCATCTACAATGTCACTGCTGGAGGAGCTGCTCCGACTCTCGCACTGGCCTTTGGAACGGCAGACACTGAGTCTGGATATGGCCAGTGGACGCTATACGTTACGACAGCCGGACACTTCCTGGTTTATTGTGACGAGTCCAATGGTTATAAGCTCTACACTGAATCCACAGGTCTCTGGACTACCGTCGCTCTGGGTGGCGGTGCCGGTCAGATCACTCCGCAAGATCCGGCCACCTTCGCCGGCTGCGTAATTTTCAAGAGCCGCCTTTGGTTCATTGAGAGAGACTCCGCTTCTGCGTGGTATCTGCCCGTGGGGCAGATCACTGGTACGGTCACTGAATTTAACTTCGGTAATAAGTTCAAGCATGGTGGTACCCTTGTCGCCCTCTACAACTGGACTATTGATGGTGGCGAAGGCATTGACGATTATCTGGTCGCTGTGTCTTCTACTGGTGACGTTGTCATATACAAAGGCAATGATCCGAACACTGCGACAGATTTCATCCAGCATGGGCAGTGGTACATCGGACAGACTCCAGTGGGGCGGAGGATTGCTGGCTCTTTTGGTGGCGAACTTTATATCCTTTCAGCTTACGGCCTCATTCCTCTCACTAAACTGATCGCTGGTGCGTTGATCCAGCAAGAGGACATTTATGTGTCCCGTAAGATCAACCCACTCATCAATGATCAGATGGGCGTCACCCGCACAGATCCAGGCTGGGAAGTCAGACTCATCCCCGCCGACAACCTCTTATTGATTTCCACCCCGAAGCGGACAGGACTGTCCTACCTTCAATTTATACAGTCGCTCAACACTGAGGGGTGGGCCACCTTCATTGACATCCCGTACCTTACGGGGGACGTCTACCTTGACGATTTCTACATTGGGGATGAAGACAATAGAGTTCTGATTTATGACGGAAATGCCGACAATGTCTTGCTTGACGGTACGGGCGGAATTGATATCGAGTTTTCACTCTTGCAGACCTTCCAAGAAGAAGGGCTCGTTGGAAACTATAAGCGGACTCAATTCCTCAGGCCAGTATTCGTTGCCTCAGCTCCACCCGCGTATATTGCGGAAGTTCGGTATGATTACAATCTATCTGAACTCTTTGGTGCCCCCTCAGCCAGTTCCGTATCTGGCGCTCTCTGGGACACGGCTATTTGGGATGCAGCTCTGTGGTCCGTTGAGCTCGCTACAGCAGACCAGTTACGAGGAGGGAATGGTATGGGGCGAACAATCGCTATCGGCCTCAATGGCAACGTACAGGCTGAAACGATTCTCGTACGTACAGACCTCTATAAGGACGAGGGATGGAGCTTATAAGTCGTGCAACGCATGAAGATCTCATCCGTATGTGCAAGGATCTACCCTATAACCCCACCTCTGGATTGCGTGGGATTAGATACGGTGTGGAAGATGTCGCGGATGCCGTGGTCGCCTACGATAACTGGACTGAAAACGCTGTGTTCATCCACTGCTGGTCCAGAGCTACCCCTCCGTGGTTTGACAAGCGATTTCTGCAAGAAATCTTTAGATACCCCTTCGAAATCTGCAATAAGGGGCTTGTAATCGCCAGTACTCAGGGGGATAATACCCCTGTTTTAGAACTCAGTCGTAAACTCGGTTTCAGGCAAACCTACCGAGTCCCGGACGGCTGGAGTCTTGGAACCGACTTGGTCATCCAAGAGATGCGACGTGACGAATGTCGTTGGCTCAGGAGGACACAGGTATGGGATGGCTCAGTGACGCATTAAATCCGGTCAAGCACGTCAAGCACATGGCGAAGGGCGTCAAAGCCCTGAACAAGGGCGACATAAATCGTGCTCTTGATCCTGCCTCTCTCCTTTCCAAAGAGACTCCCATGGAGGCGGAAAAGCGTCGTGCCAAGGAAAAACTCACTGCGGCAGTAGCTGCTCCAACTGGCAGGGGAATGTATATGGGACAACGTGGACCAACGATGTTCCTAGGGAACGGTTCGTCAGGTGGACGTCAGTACACCCCGAATCCTTTTATGGCGAGCCAGACTGCTCAGTCCATGGCGCCCCCGCAGACGGGAATGGCTCCACCTCCACAGGTTCAAATGCCATCACAACCGATGCCGATGTCATCTCCGAAGATGCCGATGCCCACGCCCATGTCATCTCCGAAGGTGCCAATGCCCATGCCGACATCTTCTCCGAAGTCCCCGCCACAGGAAGCCGTGATTGCAGCCCTTCGTAATCGTGGTGGAGCGATGCGGTAATGAAGAGTACCCCCGAAGCACCTGACTATCGTGCAGCAGCGGAGGAAACTGCTGCTTCAAGCCGTAACGTCACGGAGCAGCAGACGTGGGCGAATCGCCCCACCATCAACACACCATTCGGTCAGCAGACGTGGAACGTCACCCCACAATGGGACGAGGCTACCGGACAGTATTTGAATTCCTGGGAGCAGAACACTAATCTGACTCCTGAAGCTCAGTCTGCTCTTGACTCTCAGTTACGTCTTACACAGGGTCGTTCTGACCTTGCCGAAGGACTGCTCGGCCGTGTGCAAGATGAGTATGGCGAGCCAATGGATTGGAGCCAGTTCCAGGAACAGGCCACAACTCCAGAGGCCAACCAGTACGATGCATCTGGGTTGCCTTCGTTCGGTGATACTCCAGACGTACCCACGTACGATCTCAACGGCCTGCCTTCTCGTGGAAATATTCCGCAGGGCGGGAACTATACCCCTGAGGAAATTCAGCGCAACCTGAGTACTGAGGGACTCCAGGGGGTTGATCCATCTCAGAGGTACTACGATGATGCTGGAAACGCTATCTACAATCAGTTCTCTAGTCGTGCTGAGCCTCAGTTTACGCGTGATGCTGAAGCTTTGCGCACTCAACTCTACAATCAGGGACTACGAGAGGGTGATGAAGCTTATGACCGGGAGCTTGAAAACCTCAGACAGTCACAAAACGATGCTCGCCAACAGGCCTCTTATCAGGCTACTATCGGCGCTGGGTCCGAAGCCGCCCGGATGCACGGAATGGATACGTCCACTAGAGGGCAGCAATTTGGAGAGCGACAGGCTGGAGGAGCCTTTGCGAATTCGGCCGCGGAACAGGCACTAGCTCAGCAGTTGGGTATCGGGGGTCAGCGCTTCAGCGAAGGGTCCACCAATGCCCAGATGACTGATGCTCAGCGTGCAGCGGCTCTTCAGGAGCAGCTGGGCACCGGAGCGCAGAGATTCACTCAAGAATCTGCCGCCGCTGGTATGAATGACCAGCGTCGTCAGCAAGCTGGGCAGGAGCAGCTGGCATTCGGACAGAATCGTTTTGCCGAGGAGATGCAGGCTGCCAACTTCCAGAATCAGGGCCGTCAGCAGCAGATTGCTGAGGAGATGCAGCGCAGAGGTTTCAGTCTCAACGAAATTCAGGCTCTGCTCTCTGGCCAGCAGGTCAATATGCCGAGCATGCCCGGCTTCAACTCTGCCCAGCGTAGCGAGACGACTGATTACTCGGGCGCTGCCCAGAATCAGTATGGTGCCGCGATGGACGCCTTCAACGCTCAACAGCAACAGATGCAGGGCTTGATGCAGGGCGGCATGAGTGCAGCCATGATGTTCTCTGATCGTCGTCTAAAGACGGCTGTCAAAGCTTTGGTTAAGGATTTCAAAGGACTTCAGTGGTATCTGTACCGCTATTTTTGGGATTGTCCGAGTGTCATACGCATGGGCGTCATGGCTGACGAAGTCGCTCACATTCCGGGTGTCGTACACACCCATCCTTCCGGCTACCTGATGGTGAACTATGAGCTTCTTGCCTCCTGATGCAACTGAGGAGATGACGGATGAAGAGATCCAGCAGCTCATGGCGCTGGGCATCATCCCTGATCAGCAGGGCGCGCTGGAGAAGCAGATGGCTCTGGCTGAGCAGCTCCGTTACCGGAATAATCCGGAAATGCGTGGAAATGGCCGAGTTCAGACGGCAGCTCACCCGTTGGAGTTCCTCGCTAGCGGAATTCAGGGATACAAGGCTGGGAAGGAGCTTGAGGATCTTAAGAAGAAGCAGGAGGCTCTCCTCCAGCAGCAGGTCGCTGGCCGAAAGCTCTTCTACCAGAACCTCCGTAAGAGACCATCACAGCCGGGGCTTGGGGATATGCCTGAATTGGAGGAATATCTCTAATGGACGACATTTACGAAGCCATAATCGGGGAAGGTGCAGGCAAGGGGCAGCGTGCCGCTCTGATCGCGGCTGCGCTTCGTCGTCGCAACAACATGGGACTCCTCGGTCAGATTACCGGCGATAAGACTCTAGCCCCTGCTGGTCGAGAACTCACGAATTCGTCTGATGCTTATTCGGAAATGCTACAGCAGATTCGTCAAAATGATAATCGTGCTGCGCAGACCAAGGACTACCAGACTGGTCAGCTGGATCACATGGCCGCTGCGCTCGCTGAGACGAAGCGCAACAACGACATGGATCACGAATATCAGATGGCGATGGCTGCGGCTGCTGGCCTGAAGGCTGAAAAGGCTGGCACGGGTGGAAAGATTCCCAAACTGCGACAGGGCGATATCAAAGAGATGCAGGACCTGTCCCAGACTATTGGAGCCGTTGATGATCTCTCTAAGTTCCTCGAGCAAGGGGGTTCATTCGGTGCTGTAAAGGTCGCTGGCCTTCCGGTCCCTGGTGCTCGCACGTTCAAGAACTACGCTGCTTCCAAGGGATATGGGAATGATGCAGACAAAGCATCATTCCTGGCCAAACAGAAGTGGGATCTCTTCTATAACATCGCTGAGCGTAACCGTATGTTCGGTGCGACACTTACCGATGCCGAGAAGAAGTCTTGGGCTGACGCCAATCCGTCTGTTGGGCAGACGGACGAGCAGATCGCCAAGGCGCTCCCGATTATGCGTAAGGTATTTGACCACAGACTCAAGAAGAAGGCTTCTGGTCTGCTGAAGGAGGGATACAGTGGTGAAGCGTTGGCTGATTTCACAGATATCCCAGGGGTTAATATCCTGGATCCTACGGAAGGTTCTCCGACGGGAAATGAAGCGGCGCCAGCAGGAAAGCGAAGACTCAAAAAAGTCGACGGAAAATGGGTTGACGTAAGTGGAAATTGAGCTTGAAGACGGCACAATCTTGGAAGCTCCGGATGACGCAGATCCGGACGAGGTTGAGCGCGACTACAAGCGTCAAGTCGGCATAGCTGCGCTCCAGGCCAAAGACCCAAAGCAGTACGACCCGAATTCTCAGGAGTTTCAACGGGCCAATGCTCCTGTGAAGTATGTTGACGCTAAAGTCAACATGCGTGGCGCCGGAACCGGAACTGCCGAAGGTGGTGGCGTCCGAGAAATGTCTGTGGTTGAGCCTTCAATGGAGAATTTCCGCGCTGGAATCGGTAGCGGTATGCTCCGCGGCTGGAAGGGACTTACGAATCTGGCCCTGCCGGACAGTCTGACTCCTGAATGGGCAAGTGACGAAAACATCCAGGAGATGGACAAGCGGGACTCCCATTTGCCTCTTTCCGGTAAGATCATCGGCGGCGCAGCGGGTACGCTACCGCTCAGCGGCGGCACCGGGGCACTCCTCTCGACGGCCTCGAAGGCCGCTCCTGCGGCGAGCGTGCTGGCCCGCACCTTGGCTAGCCCCTACACGCGCTCGGCGATCGAGGGCGCTACGCAAGGCGCGATTTTTGCTGACCCTGACAAGCAGGGCGAAGGAGCAGCTCTTGGAGGCGTACTTGGTCCGGTCCTCACTGGCGTTGGGAAGGTCGGTGGACGTGTACTTCGCGGCACTATTGCGAAGAGTGAATCAGCCAAGGCGCTTGAGCAACTCGCCGGCCAGCATGGGGACGATATTTTCCTCCCCATCTCGCAGGCAGCTAGTGAAGAGGACCTTGTCAGCCGTCTAGGAAAGACGTTTTACAAGGACGCTCTTCCAATCGTGCCCGGTGTGAAAGGGAAACTTCAGCGTCAGGGCGCGCTGGCTGCGGATAAACTCCGTGAAATTGCCATTAAGGAAGCTCTACCTCCGGGAGCTCAGCTTCCGGCCAATGCTGGCACGAAAGTATCCGCTGCCGTGGAGCAGATGACTAAGCAGTTTGACGATGTGTATGACAAGACTGTTAAGTCGTACGCATTCAACGTGCCCAAGGATCTGAAAACTCAGCTGGCTGGCACCGTTAAGAAGATGACTGATCCTAAGACAACCGTCAACAAGACCACCCTGAACAAGGTTACGTCTGAAGTTGAGGCTTTGGTGAAGCAATTTTCGGACGGGAAGCCTTCCATTGACGGTCAAAACCTCCTCAATGTGAAGAGGGAAATAAGTGATCTTCTCAAGCAGGCCAAGAATCACGAAAAGCCTGTGTGGAAAGCCGCTGATCAATGGATTGACGACCACATCGTCGCAGAGATGAAGCAGGGTGGGTCCAAGATTAACATGGATGACCTCCAGAAGTACTTGGATGCGACCCCGGCGTATCGCGCATTTGCTCCTGTCAAGGCTGCGGCAGGTCAGGCTGCGGACAAAGAGGGAAGATTCCTTTTCCGTACTCTTGCTCGTGTGTCCAAGAATAGCCCTGAGCAGCGTGCGATCGGCCAGATTGGTGCGGACACGGTAGATAAATCAGCCGCAGCTGGTGGTTTGACTGGTAAGATCCTCGCAGGCCTCGGCATGGGTGGCGCAGGATTCGGTGCCATGATGTCTCCTGGAGCGACCGTGGCGGCTCTGGCCGGGGGCAATACCCTCGCGACCAAGCCAGTGCAGAGGGCTCTGATGGGCGACACCAAATTGCAGAAGCTTCTAGTTGAATTACTCCGCAACAATCCGAATGCTGCACGACGGGCGGGCTCTCTCGCTCGTGGCGCGGTTGTTCAATCTACAGTAGGTGAACCAAATGAGTGACGGACCCACCCCAGAGATGGTCGCAGCGGCTCTTCGTAATAGGAAGAATCCTGTTAACAAGAAGCTGAAGCCCGTAGAAATGCGTGGCCGAGGCTATCAGCTCTACGTAAAGGAGCAACAGACAATGGGGGAAACTCCAGTTTCTTACGAAGAGTGGATGAAGACTCAGAATCCGATGTAAGGTGAACTATGCCTCGTAACAGTAGCGGAACATACAGCCTTCCCGCAGGCAATCCGGTCGTAACCGGGACAACGATTAGCTCTGTCTGGGCTAATACGACCCTGTCCGACATCGGAACAGCGATGACTGATTCACTCAGTCGGTCGGGGGACGGTGGTATGCTCGCTCCTCTGGAGCTAGTCGCAGGGGCCATCGGCGCCCCCAGCCTCACATGGGGTGCGGAAACGACCTCAGGTCTGTATCGTGCAGCGGCAGGCGATTTCCGGTTCTCAATTTCGGCAACTGATGTTCTAATCATACGGGCATCGCAGCTGTTTCACCAAGATGGGACAGCTGGTGCTCCTGGAATCAGTTTTATATTTGATGCAGACAGTGGCATCTATCGCATCGGTGCGAATAACATCGGTGTGTCGGTCAACGGCGCTAAAGTCTTAGACATCGCTACGACTGGGCTCACTGTTACGGGAACTTTCTCGTTCACGGGAGCTTTACTAGCACCCGACGGATCAGTTGGAGCCCCGGCGTATTCGTTTACTAGCGATCCAGATACAGGAATGTATCGTCCGTCAGCCAATGTGCTGTCCTTGGTGGCTGGTGGTGTTCAGGCTCTACAGCTTACGTCTACGCAACTTTTGTCCATCCAGGATGGAACAGCTGCGGCTCCGGCCTATTCATTTTTCAATGATCCTGATTGCGGTCTGTATCGTAGTGGTGCCAACAACATCAATTTCGCTACAGCCGGAGTTCGTATCCTTAACATGGATGCGAATGGTGTCTATTTCAATAATGGAACTGTTTCTCTTCCGACAATTTCGTTCTTCAGCGATCAGAACACTGGTATCTTCTGGCAGGGTGCGGATGATATGCGTCTGGTCGCAGGCGGAGTTTCTCAACTTCTCATTCGTACGGATGCAGTCTATGCTCGTCTTGCCGTCTGGGGAGCTGATGGAGCATTAGCGACTCCTTCGTATTCGTTTGAATCGGACCCGGACACTGGCTTGTTCCGCGCTGGGGCAAACGATATTCGCATGGCAGCAGGAGCAGCTTTTGTTCAGCAATGGAATGCGACTGGTGCGTACACCGTTTTCCAGGATGGTGCAGCAGCCGCCCCTTCTATATCGTTTTTCAGCGATACGGACACTGGCATCTATCGTGGTGGAGCTAATAACCTCAATTTTGCGACCGGAGGTGTTCGTATCCTAAACATGGATACGAATGGAGTTTACTTTAACGATGGTACAGTCAGTCTACCAACGATTTCGTTCTTTAGCGATTCAGATACAGGATTCTATAGAGCTGCTTCCGGAGATGTACGATTTACCTCCGATGGAGTACTTTCTTGGGTTGTGCGAGCCAATGGTGCCTTCTTTGTCACTGGGTCAGCAGCAAATCCTGGAATTAGCTTCATAAATGACACGAATACTGGATTCTATAACGATGTCGCTGATCAGATCGCCATTGCACTTGGGGGAGTGACTGCCGGACAGATCGCTCAGGGCACGTTTACAATGACCGCGGCTTCTGGATTAACAACGAATCCTACGGTCACATGCACATACAAGATTGTAGGGAATTTCTGTATTTTATCAATCACGTCCGCTCTAACAGGTACTTCTAACGCTACTAATTTCCAAGTTAGTGGAATTCCGGTAGTCGCCCGTCCTGCGACTAACCGCGAAGCGTACTGTAAGAGTACAGATAATTCTGTAGCAAATGGAGTCATGACTCTGGCTACCGTGTTGACTGGTGGCAACATGGATTTTCAGCCCATGAGAACAGATGTGACAACTAATTTCGTAGGTGCTGGAGGATACACCACATCAGGCACTAAAGGGTTGCAATCCAATTGGAGCATCATGTATCCATTGACATAAGGAGAAAGAAGATGGAAGTTAAATTGACGGGGCCAAAGACTCTTACTCTGCCTTCGCCGGCAGTAGCGTACATCTTGGACAAGCTCGCCACTTGTCCGTATAAAGAGGTACAACAGTTGATTGCGGATATCTTTACACAGTTGAAACTACAGGAGATGAAAGATGAAGCGCGTACTTCTGGTGATGGGTCTGGCGAGTCTAACGGGCTGCCAAGTTCTGGCCCCGCAGATCGATAAGGCCGCGAAGGCGGCTGGCAAAGCAGTGACTTTCTACTGCGAAAACGTCACGGTTCCCGAGATCCGTGCCGAGTTCCGGGCAAAGGTCAATGCAGCGGCAGCCCCCAACGCGATTGAGGTCACTTGCGCGAGCGGTGGTCCTTCACTAAAGAGTGGGAACTAAATATGGAACACCTTGATTTCATTTCTATCCTGCAAGCTGGGGGTACTCCAGTCATGGGACTCGTTGGGTACTTCTTGTGGCGTCTTAGCCAGCAGATGACTGAACTCAAGGTGTCCATTGACACACTGGTTTCGACCCTCATCCGATTCGTCCCAGGCATTAAGGAGTCTCAAAAATGAAGAAATTTCTACTGGCAGCTCTGCTGCTCTTACCGGGGTTAGCTTCTGCTGCCAACATCACCGTTTCATGGGTTCTGCCGACGCAGGCCACGGATGGAACCCCACTCACAGGCGCTCAGGCTCTGAGTTCTGTTCAGGTCTTCCTGGCGCTGGCTCCCATCGCAGACAATAGCACGGCAGCTCCAACAGCAACGCTGACAGCGACGGCCACCACGACCAATCAGGTCATCACGGCGTCGGCTGGACAGACTATTTACGCTCGCATCAAAGTATGTAATTCGGGTGGGTGTAGCGTGTTCAGCAATCAGGCCTCCAAGTTGGTTCCCGTCGCTGTTCCGGGAGTACCCACAAACGTGACGATCACTCTTGTCTTAGAGTAATCCCCGCCGCGACGGTAACGTCGCTTTAGGCCCTGTCGCCCGGCAGGGCCTCTTTTTCTGGAGGATGATCATGCGGTACTTCAAAATCGAGGAATTCAATTGTCGGTGCTGTGGGGGAAATAAGATGGACCCTACATTCCTAGGGCGCTTGGATGAATTTCGTCATCTTATGGGATTTGCATTCATCGTAAACTCGGGATATAGATGTCCCAAGCACAATCAATCAGTTTCCACCACTGGGGAAACCGGACCTCACACCCTAGGACGTGCGGTTGACCTTCGGTGTAGCCACGAACGGGCTCTTCGACTTGTTTCCCATGCCCGGCAATTTGGATTCACCGGCGTTGGTCTTATGCAGCACGGGGCTGTTGAGTCCAGGTATATCCATCTTGATGACCTGCCCGGAAAGGTTGGTCAGCCGAGACCGTCCATTTGGACTTATTGAAGGGTCCAAGCAGGAGCAGGTCGCACAGTTTTGGTGATATTTCATGATCCTTCCAGCACAATAAGAAGTTGTGGGTCCACCGGCTCAGCTAAAAACTGGCCGGTGAATGCTACGAAGACAAAGCGCTCTTGGACAGCCATGACGAAGCCATTATCACAGCTGGGGTGATGCGGATCCCCCTGCGCTTTCTTCGGTATTAGCTTCACGTAATCGCCCTGTCTCATCTGCATCTCCTTTGTGGAATGGTAGAAGGGCTAGATCGGCTGTGGGGATCCAGTAAGGGTGGAAAGATTTATGCCGCATCATTGTTTCTACCCGTGTACGAATCCAACCGTTACTTCCTTCATATCCATCCGGAACGTTGCGGTATGCGAGGATGTATCCGTTGGCGTCCTCATCCTTACGGGTCGGCAAATACTTCTTAGTCTCTCTTATCCCAGCCATCGTAAACCCTTGGTTTTACTAGGGTTTTTACCATAACACTCGGAGCGGCTGAGTAACACCCCCTCAGTGTAGGTATTGACTAGGGGGAGATCGCCCGTCGATGGCGATCGAGTAAGGCCCGTTTTGCGATCAAAACGGGCCAAACGCGGTTAGATGCTGCCTTGCAGCTCCTGCAGGGCCAAGAGCACGTAGAGATCTTTCTCGGCCAGGTCATCCATGGTCATGGCTTTCTTGGCCTTGCGCAGCAGGACTATAGCCCCACTGACGCTGATGCCGTCCAGTCCTTCGGGCAGCGCAGCTGCTCGTCGGACGTACTTGCGCTTCTTCCTCCCAGCCATGCGTTTCTTAGTACTTCGCAGTGCATTTTCGCGCAAGGCTTTGCGATGCGCAGGGGTTCTTTCGTATACACCTGTTGGCATGATCACCAGCTCCTATTTTGCTTGCCCTTGGAAATGTTGACAAGTCGGGCACTGTACTTGCTCAACTTGGACCTTCTTTTTACTATGTCACTCGCTGTGCGGTGATTGGTCCAAAAACCCATACTCCCACGACAGGTGGGGCAACACTCCAACTTGCTATGAGTTGGTAGATTGTTCCCACAATCGGGGATCTTGCAGATCGCCATGATACCTCCAGTAGTTCCTAAAAAGTGGCGCGGTGCCGATCACCTCCCCGCGCCGGTAGAGTCTAGGCTGGTTCCCCAACATTGCGGGAGTCTTGATGGCGTCGGGGGCACGCATTCGGCTACGTGGTATGCTTACCATCAATTCTTACTTCTTTCGTGCAGGACGTACTTTTCGCCTAGATACTGCTTTGCTGCCGCCACTTTCTGCTCCATGGCTGGCGACCATTTTCCCATCTTTCTGCTCAACCTGCCAGCTGGTAACGGCCTTGACGACTTCCTCAGCCGCTTTATCCATTGCCTTCTGAGTTTCCACTTCAATGTACTTATCCAAGAAGTGGCGTGCTTTTTCCAAGTCTTGAAGCCCACCCTTTTCCCTCCAGCGCATGACATACTTCGTGATCTGGCCCTGGAAATAATCCAGTTCCCACTGCACGACAATGTCCCAGTGTTCAACTGCGCCTTCGCGTTTGTAGTGGGATCCACCGACCTGCCTTTCATTCGCACCCATTACGGTACCCCTATATTGTACGCTTAGAAATTACCCGGAGCCACTTGAAAACAAGTGTATCCAGCCCTACGCCATGCGTCAACTACGCGCTGGCGATCCTCAAATATACACAAGACTCTCTCCTTAATGCCAAGTTCTTCTACCCAGCGCAGCTTCAATTCGTCATCTTGTGTCCTATCATCTATACCTCGCATGATTAATTTATCATAGACTACCCCTTGGTCGTGGAGCCACTTTCTGGTGACTTCTCTTGTACTTTCGGATCTTCCACTGAGAATGTAAATCTTGTGCCATCGGGCGAGATCGTTACAGACTTTGATAGTGTTGGACTTAGGGAGATCGTTACCCGCTTCGGCGAAATAACGATTCCAATCCCGTTTAGCTCCACATTCGCATACCCCATTAACTCCGTACGCCTTGCTACAGAGTTCGGGGTGTCGTGGATGAAGATAGTGATTTCGTCCCCCGTCATCTGCTAACGTTCCGTCGAGGTCAAAGATGCAGATCTCCTCGCCACCCATTCTAAGCATGCCTTCCTCCAGTCAGTCGCCTGAATTTTGTTAATGAACTGTTCGTTCTTCGTGCCCGAATCTTTCCTGTGGTACCACGCCAGATACATCGGCACAGCTACTTCGTTCATCCACCGGGTACGGTACCTCGCCCCCGTGACGTGCACGAAGTCATAGCAGTCCATAAGGAAGTCCTTCATCTGCTCTTCCCCAGGAATGAGGAGCGGGTAAGCGTCAACTTCTCCGCTCCTGTAGGGATCTACAGGAGCCCGAGTGCTCAACATATCTTTGACCTTGGGTAGGTCCAGGTATACGTGAGCATTGTTGGACATCACCATGTAGGAACCCATGCCCAGACCCGCCCCATGAGCAATCAATTCTTGAAGTAGAGTCATGTGGACCACATTGGCACCGAGCATGCCCCAGATGATATCGTTGCTTCGGTTGCACACGGTCATGTGGAGGGCATCGGACTCTACACGAAAGTAAATGTGAGTATTGCAAGGAAGATCAGCGTGTGGCTCGAGATCAACTTTCGGGTCCCACATCCCCAGTACAGCTCTTCGGGTTGTCCGATCCTTCTTAAGTTGATCTGCAACTGTAACGATTTGATCCACACCATTAAAATGATTGATCCAGCGATGACCGTAAGCACCGTGGACACGACCGTCGGGTTCAGCATATTGGCGATACCTCTTGTTAAATTGTGCGATCCACTCTACGTTGTTTGAGCCACTCATCATCCAGATGAACTCCATCAGGTGAAAGAATGGATTCGCGTCACGAAGTGGGTCAAAGATTACCCGCTCCACCGGATTGATGATCTCAAGGAAGAATGGGTCCAAGAAAGATAAAACTTTGCCGTTGCGACTGTCTTGTACCTCTCCCTCTAATTCCAGTCGAATCATCACCTCCGGGTAGACGCTTGGGAGATTTTCCTCCGTTACTTCAATTGCCATTTCTCCTCCTAATGTCGCATGCAGTTTCTGCGTTACCGCGAAGAGAACAGTAAGCATCGTGCGGGTCCACCCCCTGCTTGGTCATTTGCATAATCTTATTGTCCGTGTTAGCGACAAACAGGTTTATGATGACTACAAGAGTCACCACCCCTAGAATGCCGACTGTCCACAAACTAAACCAGAATTTATCATCGCTGTCCATCGTACTTCCTTTTGGAACGCCCGGTTCCGGTTGTTACTCTACAGTATTTGTCAAATTCGCACAAGCAGTTCTGTAGATCCTGGTTGTCCACCGGGGCCACGCCCGGAGGCCAATGATTGTCCACCCATGTGCGAAGATTGTTGAAGTAGTGCATGAAATTTGCTTCAGTGACCCCCTTAGGTTCGCCGAAAAAGATCCAACTCATCCCACGAAGACTGCCCGGCCCCGGAGTAACGAAGAAAGGCTTGTCAAACGCCTTGCTCAAAGGGTGTCCGGGAGTGTTCTTAAGGTCCGCTACGACCTGGCCCGCCAGAAAACTTCCGACTCCCTCGATCTCCTGTAGCGCCTCGGCGGCTAGGGTGCAGCTGCCGCTACGGCACGCGCCGCGCACCCGCTCGAGGGCTCGGTATAGCCCCCCGAGCACGTTGTCGCACAGGTAGCGGGCCTTGGGCATGGGTATTCCGTGCGTCGTAATTACGTAAGCTCCACCCCAGACTTTGAGCCCATTGGCGGCTCTCACTTCCAGCTTCTGTAGTAGTTCGTCTGGGTTGTGATCTTCCAAATACCCGATCGCCTCCAGCGTCGCTACATTGTTAATGAAGCGGCTAAAAACGATATTATACTCAAACATATGATCACTAACGCGACGTGAATAATACGATCGAATCCATCGCGTAACTTTGTCGTCCTCCCTATGTACGTTGCAGAAGTACGTCTCTTGGAAGACAAGATCGGAAGTCCAAGGTTTATCACGACCCGCCTCCTTCTTTATCCGGATTGACTCCCTTTCTGCCACCCAGTACATAAGCAGATCCTGCGGCGTATAGTCTTTTCCATTGGCATGTATAATCATAGCGTACCCCATCCTCATTTTGCAGCCAATTCGTCTTTACTCGTCTTTCCACCACCTTAACAAATTCAGGCCACCTCCTTGCGAGATATTCAACAGCACTCCGCTGCATGTCTGCAGTTCTGTAGATAGAACAACCACCGGGCGCTTGACAAGGCCCGTGGTCTTGAAAGTGTGTAGTGATGATCTTATTCGCCTGCCCGCGTGAAAGGAGTGTACAATTGAGTACCACGTCAGCCAGAATTGGAAACTGATCCACCTTAACTTGTCCAATTAACCTCCTATTTATTCCTTGGATGCAGATAATTCTACCGTTGTCAACGTATGGGGGCTTCGTGTTCTGCCCCATCTGTCTCGGGTGAACTCCGACAAGGGCAGTGTCGTCAAGTAACTCTTCCATGTAATCGAAGAGTACCCCAGTTCGCTCAGCATCTTCAATAGTTCGGAGACTTGGTCTTCCGTCGACGAGCTGCCTGTGGGAAAAGACAAGGTCATCGTCAAGAATGACTGCTTTTTCATCGTCAAATGGGCGTACTCCTTCTTTGTTAGGGAGACCATCTAAAATCCACTGAAACTTTTCACTGTAATTCGTTATTTTTCTGTCGGCTATTTCAATAGGGATCCTGGGAAACTCGTGTAGCTCAGTTTCTGAAGCGACTAGCCACGTCTTCTTCCTCCACCGCTCTGGCAGACGACTCAGCGTGTACTGTTTTCCGACGCGTCCCCGCGTCATAATGAATAGATTCATTCTTTCTCCACAACGATGGTTTTGCTTCTTTGGATTGTGGTCTGCGCGCTTTGCTCTAGGCAAAGAACTAGATGGTCTGTAGATCTCCTCTTGTACTGCTCCACCGCGTGCATACAGGACTTGAAGGTGAGGTTGGGGATATTCACGAATTCACGGTTTTCCCCGCACCACGACCAACACAGAATAACGAACGTCCACATATCTTCCTCCTAAAAGTCCGGGGCCGTGAGGCCCCGGTGTTCAATATCGCCTGCCAGCTCGTTTGGCTTCAGCTCTACCTACCATCCTCAGGAATTCATTCCTTGCGGTATCTTCTGCAGCGCGTTCTGGGGGTGACGTCCCAAGAGTATCTTTGATACTGAGTATATCGTAACCTTTGTAGTCACTACTCACTATCCTATCATCCTTGGACGCTGCATCCCAGAAGCTCACCCGAAAGGGCGGGCCAGAACGGTCACCTCGTCTAAGTTGACGTCTTCCGGGACCTTCTTGATCGCCATGCGCTCGGCCGCAGCCTTGTCTTTCGCGAGCACCGACTGAATCGGTACGACGATCGACTCTTTCTTTTCTTCACTCTTGTGAAGTACAGCAATTTCAAACAACATCGTCTGTTCTCCTATAGTTTCATCAAATATCTTCCAACCAATCTTCTGTCCTCTGTATGGAGGTGCTGGTATCATCTAACTCCTCCAATTTGTTTCGAAGACTTCAAGACCCCCTTTCGGGGGTCTTTGCAGGTAGTAGCGGACCTCTTGTTTCTACCTTACGTCAATTCCAGTGCCGCTTTGGGAGCTCCGTTAGTCGCTTTCAGTACTCGTGGGCTCAAAGCTGTTCCTCATAAATGAGTTGCGACAGCTCAATTCCTTAATTCGCCTTGGCGGGTTCCACCGCCGCAGGAGTAGCCACCGCGATCAGAGCCACGGTACCGTCCTGAATGAAAAATCGCAGCCAGCCACGCGGGGGATCCTTCTCGCCCGCCGCCTTCTGCGAATCGCTCCACTCCTTCACGCTCTTGCCCGCAGCAGCGACGACGGAGTCGTACCACTTCTTGCGCGCACCACGATACTTGTTTTCCTTGCCCGTGAGCGAGATGAGGCTCGTCTCGGCGTAGCCGTAGTTCTGGCGCGGCGCACGCTCTTTCTTGGGGGCGTTCGGGTCAGCGGGGGCTTTTTCAGCCTTGGGGGCCTTCGGAGCCTTCGCTTCTTTCTTGCCATTGGTCTTGCCCGGAGGCGTCAGATCGAGAGATTCAGCAGTCATTTTCTTTCTCCTAAGGGGATTATTCCCCGCTATTGTGACTATACCAGGACCGGTCAGCTAATGCAAGCCCCCAAATGCAACGAGTAACACATCATTGGTCTCTGGATTCACAAGTCCTATCCTCGTCTTTCTTGGTATCTCTGCGAAAAACTTGCTGGGTTCCTCCTCTATTTCGATTTCATTCCCCATCTTATGGCCGGGCATCAGCGCATGGAGTAAGATTTCGCCTAAAAGTGTCTGTGATCGTGCTAAGATACGTCCGCCCTCGTCTGCCCAGATCATGATATCAAAGCCCTTACTTTGTTCAGTGGTGGGCTTGGTCATAATGTAGGCATTATACTACGCTTCGGGTGTATTGTTAAACTCATTAATCGCCATCAAGAGGTCTTGCTGAAGTCGATCTTTAGACGAGAGAACTTTGACCACTTTCTCGTCGTAAGTATCTTTTGCAACGAGGTGATAGATGACCACGTGATCACTCTTCTGCCCCTGCCGGTAGACGCGTGCAATCGCTTGGTCATAGTGCTCCAAGTTCCAGGTAATGCCGTACCAGATTATATGATGACAACTTCCCTGAAGATTGAGACCGTGGCCCATAGAAGCAGGATGCCCCAGAAGCACAGAAATATCCCCGCGATTAAAAGCGTCCAGCGTACTAGCCATACGGGGTCCCGTCTGCCCTTTAAGATCGATAACAGACCTAAAGCGATCGGTGATGCGCTGACGATCGTGATCAAACTCATATAAAACCAGGACGGGATGACCATTTAGTTCCTCCAGAAGCCCTTCCAGGGCCTCAAGCTTTTCATCGTGAAGAGCTACCCATGTCGTGTCGTCTTTGTAGACGGCCCCGTTTGCCACCTGACGGCACTTCCCGCTCGCTACGGCGGAGTTTGCTGCTACGATCTCTCCGTCTTTTATCTTGCAGATAAACTCTTCCTGGAGGGACTTGTACATCGTCATTACGGAAGGAGGCAAAGACACTGAAATCGTCCGGTAGTCTAGCTCGGGCATCTTCAGATACTCTTCCGCTGACAACTGGAGTAAAAGTGGGGAGATTCGTTCTACGATTCTTGGGAACGCGTCCTTCTGAGGGGTCCAATCGTACAGATTTCGCCCCTGCACGAAGAACTCTCTGCGATAGTGTGTAATGAAGCGCCCGAGAGACCTTCCCAGATCTAACACGTATAGCTGCCCGAATAGGTCCATCAGCCCATTTGGGGCTGGAGTTCCTGTAAGAATCCACCGCCTTGCGAATGTGTGCAAGAAAGGCTTCAACAGCTTGAACCTCTGCGTTTGGCTGTCTTTGAACTTGCTTGACTCGTCGATTATGAGGACGTCGTACGGATTCCCGTGAGTCGTCATATGTGTGATTAACCACTTCAAACCCTCCGGATTGATTAGATGGATCTGTACATCACTCGCAAGCGTTGCTTCCTTCTGATTCCCGTGGAGTATTCCGTAGGTCATCTCCTTGAACTCTTCCCACTTCTGGATTTCCCCCGGCCAGACGGAGTACATTGGTCTTAGCGGCGCTATGATGAGAATCCGTGAGACCAAGTTCTTTGAGAGTAAAATCTTTAGGGCTGCCAGACAAATTGACGTCTTCCCCAGCCCCGGATCCAAGAATAGACCCGCTGCGGCTTGGGAAAGGAGTAACCGTATTGCTCGTGTTTGGTAGTCGTGCGGGTTCCACCGCGGCTTTGAGGATGTTGATTCCTTCAACGGTGTTGTCACACCATGTTGCTGGGATGCCTCGTTTTCTAAGTTGGTCAAGGCGAAACTCCTGGAGAGGATCGGGTTTGTATCCCGGTCGTTTGAACTCTATGAAAATGGTGTGGCCGATGGGACTGATAAATAATCGGTCCGGCCAGCCCGCCTCGGAGAACTTAACCTTCGGGGCTAGGAAGCCGTGCTTCATCGCCCAGTTCACCACTACTTGCTCTATATCTTTTTCTAAGCCGCTCATGGCTCCACCACCGGGTCTTTGTCAGTGGGTGGGTTGACGATAACCGAGCATGCGAACCACTGAGGTTCCTTGGGGAGCCAATCACAGGAGCCAGCGGCTCGTTCCTGGAACCACTGGCCCTCGTAGCCTTCGGGGCATGCGCGG
>JACCDR012173160.1_pt1 | contig 32844 bp, 45 predicted proteins | sample 7446431 | NCBI WGS metagenome assembly JACCDR01 (sample SAMN15323443, study PRJNA562643) | freshwater metagenome | isolation source: river surface water | place: USA:Blue River Watershed | collected 2017-08-17
GGAAACAATAAAAAATATTTGAAAAATATATCACAAAAAGAATTTGATGAAAAAATAAAAAATTCAAAGAAAGTAATATTGAAATTAGCAGAGGCAGATTTGGATAAAATGATAAGTCCAAAGTATGTCAAAAGAATAAATGCATACAATAGTAGTATTTGGTATTTGGCAAAAATGACTCCTGACGAGCTCGGAGTGTGGCGAAGAGCGGGAGACTTGCCTTTGAGATGGACAAATAAAAGTTTGGCAGAAACCGCAGAAAAGGTCATGCGAGGTTTTAAAAGAAAATCAAAATCGATCAAAAAAAGGCCTAAACATGCGATTCCTAGTATATTAAAAATCAAAGATCATTTGAATCAAAAAGAGAAATATTTATATCCGATTGTATTTAAAACTGATACCGGTACAGGAGGTAGAAGAAGACTAAAAACAAAAATGATGGGTGATATAGATGACGGCTGTATGCGTTCTATTGCTCTTGCAATGAGCGGCAAGAATTCAATAATTGTTTATTATGGTATCCCAAAATAGATTTAAAAATAAACTTAGGATGACTATGGTATTATTATACTTAAATGAAAAAAGTAATTATTTTGGTTGTTATTGTGACTCTAGTTTTATTAGAAGTTTTCTATTTTCAATTTAGAACATACTTTGTTAACAATATAGTTTCTGAACAAGTACCTGAAGTGATGCAAGCACAGGGTTCAGTTATTATTAAACAAGGTAATTTTGTCGATTCAGATTTTGTTCATAGAGGTACAGGAAAGGTCAAGCTTATTAAGTATTCAGACGGAAAGAGGTTACTTAGCTTTGAGGATTTTGATATTACAAATGGTCCAGATTTGTTTGTGTATTTAGTAAACACAAAGGAGCCAAAGAAGGATATTGAAAGTCTGGGGGATTACTATAATCTTGGTAAGCTGAAGGGGAACATGGGTAACCAAAATTATGAAATACCAGATGAAGTTTCGGACTTTAATTCTGTGGTGATTTGGTGCGAAAGATTTGGGGTTTTGTTTCCATATGCTGTATTGACCCAAAATAACTAGGAGTTTATAAGTAGGTTTATCTTTATTTCAATTAAAAGCTCGCAGAAAACTGCTGAGTTTTTTGTGCTACTTACTGTGTATAAGTGGAACTTGACTATACCCCTAGGGGGGTATACCATATAGATATGGAAACGAATAAAGCAAAAATATCGCGCAGATTAAAAATAATTGAGGGTCAAGTAAGGGCATTAGAGGAAATGGTTAGTAAGGGTGAGTATTGTATAGATGTAATCACTCAGAGTTCCGCAATTAAACAAGGCATATCAAATGTGGAAGATATGTTAATGGAATATCATTTATCACATTGTGTTGTTAAACAAATAAAAGAAGGTAAGTCTGCACAAGCAACAGATGAAATTATTAAAGTTTATCGACTTAAAAGAAAATAATATGAAAATATCAATATATTTGGCAGTAAGTTTGATTGTTTCTGGAATAGTTTTAGGTATGGCTTTTGGATACTATTTGACACCGGAATATAAGATTTCTATGTATGAAAAAAACTCAATGAGTCTTGGTTTGGCAGATAGAACATTTGATTTGAGGTATATAAATGCAATGATATCCCATCATAGAGGTGCGATGTTACTTGCAAAGCAATTAGAGGAAAAGTCATCTAGGCCTGAAATGAAAACACTAGCTCAAAATATTTTAAATGACGAACCTAAGGCAATAGCTGAGTTGTATGAGTGGAAAAAAAGTTGGTACGGTGACACAAAGAAAGTTCGAGATCCTATTGTAGCTAACTTAGGCTCAGCAGATGATAAATTTGATCTTAGATTTCTTAATGCAATTATTTATCATCATGAGGAGGGTATTTTGATGACCAAAGAAACAAGACAAAAATCAAGTAGGGCTGAGATTTTAAACAATGCTGATGCCGTAGAAGCTTTTTTAAGCAATGGGTTGCAAACACTAAAAACATTAAGAACTGCTTGGTATAACATATAATGTCATGACAACAAAAACATTTAATGTAAAAGGTATGCACTGTGCTAGTTGTGCATCTGTTATAACAAAAAAAATTTCAGCAATCCCACACATACATTCAGTATCTGTTAACTATGGTACTGAAAAAGCAAAAGTAGAATTCAATAGTGATAATGTTTCTGTTGAACAAATGAATCATGAAATTAATAAGCTTGGATACTCATTACATTCTCCAGAGAGTGCTGGTTCAATGCATGATCATTCAAGTATGGGAGAAAATGAACTAATGCAATTAAAAAACAAAACCGAGTTTATACTTCCAGTTACTTTTGTTATTTTTGTCTTGATGATGTGGGACATTCTTGCAAAAACTACAATCTGGATGCCAAACCTGCCTATCCCGATGCTCTACTTTAATGCAGTCTCAATGATACTTGCTACTGTATCTCTATTTTGGGTTGGCAAACCATATCTACTTGGGGTGGTAAGATTTCTACGTTATGGAGTAGCTAATATGGATACACTAGTTGGTCTGGGAACTATCGTTGCATATGTTTACAGTGTTTTAATTACTTTAATTCCCCCGTTGGCAAATTTACTTAATGTTCCTGATTATACATACTTTGATGTAACTATAGTTGTTGTGGGCTTTATAACTCTGGGTAAGTATCTTGAATTGAGATCAAAACAAAAAACAGGGGATGCAATTGAAAAACTTCTTAATCTACAGGTAAAAAATGCTTTGGTTGTCAGGGATGGGAAAGAGATTGAAATAAGTGTTAATGAAGTTAAGCATGGGGATTTAATAATTGTGAAACCTGGTACAAAAATTCCTGTAGATGGTGTTATAAGCGAAGGTAGTTCATTTGTTGATGAATCTATGGTTACTGGTGAACCAATGCCAGTACAGAAAAAAATAGGAGACAATGTTGTCTCTGGAACAATTAATACTACAGGCTCATTTACTTTTAAGGCTACAAAAGTTGGGTCTGAGACACTTCTTGCTCAAATTATAAAAATGGTTGAAGATGCTCAGGGAAGTCGAGCTCCTATACAAGCACTTGCAGATAAAATATCTGGAATTTTTGTTCCAGTTACTATAGTTATAGCCTTTCTAACACTTGCATCATGGTTAATATTTGGCAGTAGTTCACTTGGATTCTCGCAAGCCTTATCATTTGGTCTAGTATCATTTGTTGGAGTCCTAGTTATCGCATGTCCGTGTGCTCTTGGTTTGGCGACACCAACAGCGATTATAGTAGGAGTTGGAAAAGGGGCAAAAGATGGTATTTTAATTAAAGATGCTGCTACATTAGAAAAACTACACAAGGTGGATACTATTATCTTAGATAAGACTGGAACTATAACTGTTGGTAAACCAACACTGGTGGATATAGAAAATAAATCTAAACTTACTGATGAAGAATTTGTTTCAATCATTGGATCACTTGAAAAGAAATCAGAGCATCCTATTGCACATGCGATAGTGAATTATGTAAATGAAAACAAATTTAACCTTGAAGACGTTTTGGATTTTCAAAGTATTCAAGGTAAGGGTATTAAGGGATTGGTTAAGGGGGTAGAGTATTATTTAGGCAATACAAAATTAGTTAGTGATTTAGGATTATCTTTTGATGTCTCAAAAGTAGAGCAATTTACAGTCCAAGGTAAGACTCCAGTAATACTGTCTACAAAACATGAAGTATTAGGATTTGTTATGGTTTCTGACGAAATTAAAAAAGAATCAAAACAAGCTATAGCAGATATACATAAGATAGGTATTAGAGTCATAATGCTTACTGGAGATGATGAAAAAGCAGCAAAGCATATCGCCTCTCTTGTTGGTATTGATGAGGTGATCGCCCATGTTTTGCCACAGGATAAATTAGCAAAGATAAAACAACTTCAAGAACAGGGAAAAATTGTGGCGATGGCTGGAGACGGTGTAAACGATGCTCCTGCTCTAGCACAAGCTGATGTCGGAATTGCTATGGGAACGGGTACTGACGTTGCTATTGAGTCAGCAGGAATTACCCTTCTTGCAGGAAATATTTCTAAACTAGTAAAAGCAATTAGATTATCAAAAATTACAATGAGAGGCATAAAACAAAATCTTTTTTGGGCGTTTATTTACAATATAGTCGGTATACCACTAGCTGCAGGTGTGTTCTATCCAATTTTTGGATGGTTGTTAAATCCTATTTTTGCAGGTTTTGCTATGGCAATGTCTTCAGTATCGGTTGTTTCGAATTCACTTCGTATTAAGGCAAAGAGATTATAAATTTAATAAATAGACTATATGAAAACAAAAACTATCTTGTTCCAAGTTTCCGGTACACATTGTCCATCATGTCAAATTTTTATTGAAGATACACTGAATGACCAGATTGGTATAGAAAGGGTAAATGTAGACTTGAATAAAAAAACTGTTTTAGTAGAAACTTCCTTGGAAGAGGATGAAAATATAATCGCAAAAATTTTAACAGAGAAGATAAAACAAAATGGCTACTATTTGTCAGTTGATAAAAAAGGAGAAATAATAAATAACAAGAATGTTATCTGGCAAGCCTTACCGGTTGGATTATCTTTACTGACAATTTTTTTTATCGTGCAGAAATCAGGAATACTTAACTTTGGATTTGGAGGAACAGTTACACCGGCTACAAGTTTCATTATTGGTCTAATAGCATCCGTGTCTAGTTGTCTTGCAGTTGTGGGGGGGCTAGTGCTTTCGATTTCAGCTACCGTATCTCAAGATGAAATAAGTGATAAAAAGCCAATGCTACTTTTTCATGTTGGAAGATTAATTAGTTTTGCAGTACTTGGAGGGGTTCTTGGTGCTATAGGTGGTGCTATTAGTATAAGTTTTACGATTACCGCAATATTAGGAATATTTGCATCAGTTGTAATGATAATTCTTGGATTGAATTTGTTAGGTGTTTTCGAAAATAATGTATTCACTTTACCTTCTGGGGTTTTTGGTTTTTTCCGTAAGGTGGAACAAAAGACCATAGCGCCATTTTTGCTTGGTTTCGGTACATTTTTTCTTCCTTGCGGATTTACACAAGCCATGCAGGTATTAGCACTTTCAAGTGGTTCATTTATATCAGGACTTTTGATCATGGGAGCTTTTGCTATCGGTACCTTACCTATGCTTGCCATACTTTCATTTGGCTCTGCTTCATTTGCTCAATCAAAGCATGCTCCACTATTTTTCAAATCAGCAGGGGTGTTGGTGGTGGGATTTGGGGTTTTTGCACTTCTTTCAGGACTAGCTGGGCTTGGTTACATTGATCCTTTGTTTAATATATAATCTTTATAGTTAATATATGTCAAAAAACATAATCATATCTATCGTTATTAGTATCTTACTTATCGGGGGAACTTTATTTTTTATTTCTAGTAATCCCACATCTTCAAATAATGAGACTGATAAGGTAAAGAATGTTGAAATAAAAGACGAAGTACAATACGTAAAAATTCTAGCGAGTGGAGGCTACTCTCCTCGTATCACACAAATATCTAGTGGATTGCCCACCAAACTAATTGTGAAGACAGATGGTACTTACGACTGTTCTGCAGCTCTTGTAATTCGTTCTATCGGTTTTCAAAAAATATTACAGCCGACAGGAGAAGAAATAATTGATCTAGGTATTCCAAAATCTGGTGAGAAAATACAAGGTGTGTGTACAATGGGGATGTACAGCTTTGTAATAAATGTAAATTAAAATATTTACTTAGTATTTTGATTTAAACGCATAAGTTAAATCACAATTATATATGTAAAGCATACTTTACATATTAGTTTTTTAGTTATATTATACTTATCAAAATGTATGCAGGAGAAAATCAAAAACGAAGTAAGTAAATATAGGACAGATATAGGGGTAACACAAGAAGAGTTGTCTCAAGAAGTAGGCGTGAGTCGACAGACAATAATTGCCTTAGAAAAGGGGAATTATACACCTTCAATATTATTAGCTTTAAAAATAGCGAGCTTTTTCAAAATGCCCGTTGAAAAAATATTTAAAATAACATATGAAAAATAATCTTAAAGAAACTATTGTAACTGTTGGTTTGGTTCTGATTGCTATTTTGCTTTTGAACCCTTTTCATTTTTGGATGCCAGACATGGTAGTGATATGTATGTTAGCGATAGCACTAGGACTTTTTGGAATATTTGCCAGTTTTATTTTGCGAGAACAAGCATTTGATGAAAGAGACAGTCAACACCGAACACTTGCGGGCAGAAATGCTTTTTTGTCAGGATCGGGAGTTTTGACATTTGGGATAGTGTATCAAGGATATTTTCATAAGGTTGATCCATGGTTGGTTGTTGCGCTTATTGTAATGGTATTAGTAAAAATCGGTACTCGTATTTGGAGTGATAAAAACTTATAAGTAGAAAACAGTTATCCACAAAACAGATGTAAAGTCTACTTTACATCTGTTTTTGTTTTGTATACACTTTAGATATTAAGAATATATAATAAACATTAATATGAATAAAACAGCAGGAATTATTTTGGCAATGGTTGTGGTATTGGGTGGAGGATACTTTGTATTAAGTGGTGGAGATAAGGAAGCTATGATGGAAAAGAAAGCAAATGAAATGGCGTTTGTTGAAAATAAAGAAGCGATGGTGAAGACTGAAGATACTACTGCAACTACAGACACTATGTTAAAAGTTGGTTCATACGAGGCTTACTCTTCTGAGAAACTTGCTATGGCAGAATCAGGTGACGTAGTTCTATTTTTCCACGCATCATGGTGTCCATCATGCCGAGCATTAAATTCTGATATTGAGAAAAATGCGGGGTCAATTCCATCTGGAGTAAGTATTTTGAAACTAGACTATGATAAAGAAACAGAACTTAAAAAGAAGTATGGTGTTACATACCAGCACACACTAGTTCAAGTAGATAAGGACGGAAACATGATAAAGAAATGGAGTGGTAGTCCTAAACTAAATAGTTTGCTTTCACAAATACAATAATGATTTTCTTTATCATTTCAGTTTTAGCCGGAGTGTTTACAGTACTAGCACCATGCATATTACCACTTTTACCAGTGGTAATTGGTGCAAGTGAGGAAGGCACACGAGGTATATCTAAAAGGGCAATGGTGGTGATTGGGTCGCTATCTGTTTCGGTGATACTTTTTACCCTGCTTTTAAAAGCGACAACTATTTTTATTTCTATTCCGCAGTCATTCTGGTCTACATTTTCTGGAATAGTTGTGGTGCTTGTTGGGCTTGCTATTTGTTTTCCTTCTCTTTGGGCAAAAATACGTTTCATTAATGAAATAAGTATTGCTGGAAACAAAGTTATAGGCACTGGTTATCAACAAAAAAGTTATAAGGGTGATGTGCTTATCGGTTTGGCGCTTGGACCTGTTTTTACTACTTGTTCTCCTACATATCTGTTTATTATTGCGACAGTGTTACCTTCTTCTTTTCTAGTTGGACTGGTGTATCTTTTAGGTTTTACCCTTGGTCTAGCTTTCTCACTTCTAATGATCGCATACTTTGGGCAACAGATTGTAAATAAAATAAGTACCCACATGAACACTGCCGGCAATGTTAAAAAATTTTTTGGATTACTCATTATTATTGTAGGACTCGCCATACTTACAGGTTATGATAAAAAACTTGAAACTTTTATACTGGATTCTGGATATGGCGCAACAATAAATCTAGAAAATTCTCTTATAGAAAAATTTTCTCCAAATAAAGATGTAATGCAGAAAAGTATAGAAGCAAATAAGTCGTATAAAACTATAACCCTTGCTGGTGGTTGTTTTTGGTGCACTGAGGCATATTTTCAGGAAGAAACAGGCATAGTAGATGCTGTGTCGGGATATGCTGGTGGGGATATTTCGGACGCTTCGTATCCTAAAGTGGCAAAAGGTACCACTAAACATAGAGAAGCAGTGCAGGTAACTTTTGATCCTAATATTATTACTATAGAAAAAGTTTTAGACATTTATTGGTCGCATATAGACCCAACAGATACTGAGGGACAGTTTGCAGACAAGGGCTTTCAATATACTACTGCTATTTTCTATCATGATAGTGAACAGGAGCTGGCGGCTAGAGATTCTAAGAATCGACTAGAAAAAAGTAATGTGTTCGATGAGCCAATAACTACTCAGATTTTGCCTTTTTCAACTTTCTACAAGGCCGAGGAGTATCATCAAGATTATTACAAAAAAGCTTCGGGTTATTATGAGAGGTATAAAAAAGCATCTGGCAGGGCTGGGTTTGTAGAAGAAACATGGGCAAAAGATGCCGCAATAAAGTTTCTAGAATCAGAACAAACGGAAACAAGCATTAAAAAGTCATCACAAAAGAATAGTTATAACTACACACAAGAAGAGATAGATGAGATCTTGAAAAATTTAGATCCACTTGCGTATCATGTTGTTGCTGAAAATGGTACAGAAACACCTTTTAACAATAAATACTGGGATAACAAAGCGGAGGGAATATATGTAGATGTTGTTACTAAAAAACCTCTTTTTTCTAGTACACACAAATATGACTCTGGTACTGGGTGGCCAAGTTTTTGGAGAACAATAGATGACGATTCTGTAACACTTCACGAAGATAATTCACTATCTACAACACGCACAGAGGTAAGGAGTGATGCTGGACATGTCGGGCATGTTTTTAATGATGGTCCAGTAGAGGTGGGTGGTCGTAGGTTTTGCACAAACTCGGCTTCACTTTTGTTTATACCTAAAGATGAAATGAAAGATAAGGGATACGAAAAATATCTGTATATATTTAGCTAGGTCTTGAAGATATCTTGTTTATTATAAGTTATAATAATTGAATGGATATTTTTTCACTTATAATTCCAGCATTTATTTCCGGTCTACTTACTTTTTTTGCACCATGTACCTTACCGCTTGTGCCAGCGTATCTTGCGTTTATAAGCGGAATATCTACAAAGGATCTAGGAAATATTGAATACACTGGTAACGTAAAAGCAAGAGTTTTTCTGAATGGAATATTTTTTGTTCTTGGATTTAGTTTTGTTTTTATTCTTCTTGGACTTTTTGCTGGAGCCTTAGGAAGTTTTCTACTCACAAGTAAGGTCTGGTTTACGAAAATAGGTGGTATTGCGGTTATATACTTAGGACTAACAATGTTGGAAGTTTTACCAACTCCTAGTTTTCTTTTGAACGCTGGCACAAAAATAAATTTAGATAATAAAAAAAGAGGAACTTATAGTTTTTCTTTTCTACTTGGGATAGTTTTTGGATCAGGGTGGACTCCATGTATAGGACCAGTGCTTGGTTCAATACTTATTTTTGCGGGAGGTAGTGGAAATCTATTTACTGGAGCCTTTTTGCTTTCTGTTTTTTCATTGGGACTTGCGCTTCCATTTCTTTTTATTGCACTTGGTGTAGATAAGGCTCAAAAATTGATAAACAAATATTCTCCACACTTAGGTTTTATACAAAAAGCTGGTGGATTTATAATAATTCTTTTAGGTTTTTTGCTTTTGCTAGATAAAATGTATTTTCTAACAGATTTCGGATTTGAGTTTTTTGATTTTATGAATTATGAAGGTCTTATAAAGTATTTGTAGATGCAGAAACCGCTCGCGAGAATATTTTTCTGCGAGCGGTGTCCGACTCTTGTCGGGTGGGGTGCCTAGCGGCGGGGCTTGAACTTGTGGACTGCGACGTGTGGCGTGATTCTCGGACCTTTTGAGACCTGGATCAGCACCAGTACCATTCCTGTCACGGCCGAACCGACCATGACTGCCAGACCTACCAATACTCTGGCCTGGTCGTTGCTTGTCGCTGGTTTTCCGCTGAAATCCCAGACCTCCAGCAGGCCAAGGACGAAAAACAGAATCGAAAACAGGATGCCCATCGAAATTCCTCCGTAAATATCTTAGCATTATTTAGCAATATTGTCAATATGCACTAAATAATGTAATATATCGGTATGTCAGTTGTAACCTACACAAGGGATCTGTATGGAAAGTACGAAAGACCAGTTTCGTCTTTTTCTCTATTTTTTGGATTCATTTTTGACCTACTCACAATAAGTAGACTAGATGCTACTTGGACAAGTGTATATATAACCGCCCACCTTGTACTTATTGGTGTTTTTATTTTTATAATTCACTACAAAGAGAGATCTGAAGATGATGAACTGGACCCTTCTAAAGCGCATTTTTGGTTTGTTAATGCATTGCAGTTTTTGTTTGGAGGTATACTTTCTACATTTCTTATTTCATACTTTAGAAGCGCAGATATTTTTGTGACCTGGCCATTTATTTTTTTGCTGGCAGTCGCATTTATTTCAAACGAGGTTTTGAAGCGTCATTATGTCAGACTAAGTTTCCAAATAAGTCTATACTTTTTGTCTGTGTATTCTTTTTCTATTTTTATTATTCCAATACTTTTACGCAAGATAGGTTTAGAAATATTTTTGCTGTCTGGTTTAGTTAGTTTGGTTTACATTACACTTTTTATTATTGCATTATTTGCAACTATAAAAGACAAGCTTTCTGATAGTAAAAAAAGTTTAGTCTATCTTATCGGAGGTATGTATTTAGTTATAAATATTTTGTATTTAACAAATCTTATTCCACCCATACCACTATCTATGAAAGATGCTGGTATTTATCACAATGTGGAAAGACAGATGAACGGTAACTATGTAGTGGAATCAGAAGATCATGGTTTGCGAGGATATTTTGAGTTCTATAAAAAATTTTATCAAGTGGTTGGGGAGCCGGTTTTCGCATACACAGCAATATTTTCTCCAACAAATTTTAACACAACTGTGATACACGAGTGGCAGTATTACAATGAGAAAAATGAAATGTGGGAAGTGCAAAACACTGTTGATCTTCAAGTGAAAGGGGGAAGAGAAAATGGTTTTAGAACATTTTCTGTAAGAAATAATTTGAAAGAAGGTAAGTGGATTGTAAATGTGCTTACTGAGAGAGGGCAACTTGTCGGTAGACTACGTTTCAATGTTATAAATGTAGATGCTCTTCCAAAATTAGATAGTCAGATAAAGAAATAATAGTTTCTGGTATAATGGGTATATGAAAATATTACTTACATCTGCGGGTCTTACTAATAAAACTATTTCAAATGCCTTATTTGATCTAGTTGGGAAAAGACCAGAGGAGATTTCTCTGGTATATGTTCCAACTGCATCAAATGTGGAGATGGGAGATAAGAGTTGGGCAATAGAGGATTTGATGGATGTTTATAAGCAAAACTTTAAGTCTGTGGCTATTGCTGATATTTCAGCAGTTTCAAAAGATATTTGGAAACCACAGTTCGATGGTGCGGATGTTTTATTTTTTGAAGGAGGAGATACACATCATCTTATGGAGTGGATAAATAAGTCTGGTCTTAAGGAACTTTTGCCTGAATACATGAAAACAAAAGTATGGTGCGGGATAAGTGCGGGGAGTATGGTCACCACACCAGACTTAGCTACTAAAATATCTCAAGCTGTATATGACGAAGATCTGGATAAAATAGGTGAAATGGATGGATTAGGATTTGTTGATTTCTATTTTTTACCTCACTTGAATTCTCCTTGGTTTCCAAAGCTTACAGAAGAAAATATTAAAAAACTCACTGAAAGAATTACTAGGAAAATATACGCACTAGATGACCAAGGTGCTGTTAAGGTTGTAGATGGAAAAGTCGAGATAGTTACTGAAGGCAATTACTTAGAATATAATTAAACAAAATATGTCACTACCAATACCAAAACGAGTTCCAGAGGCAGGATTCTACTACCATTACAAGCACGACCCCAGTAAGGGTGTTCAGGACTATGCTTATGAAGTAATGGGTGTAGGTTTTCATACAGAGGACGATGTTAGGGATGGAGAAGCGCATTTTTTGATATATAGACCTCTATACAACGCTTCCGTATACCTTGCTTCAAAAGATTTAGCTATTCCTTGTTTTGACGCTAGGCCACTTGAAATGTGGATGGGGGATGTGGAAAAAGATGGAAAAGTTTTTCCACGCTTTGTAAAAATTACTGATGCAGAAGTAATCGAACAGCTCGAGAAAATTAAAAGTGAAATGTACTAAAATATGAAAATAGCAATCGCCACAGCAAGTGAATTAAAAATCAGGGCTTTAAAGGACGCTCTTGCATTACTTAAAATTGATGCAGAAATTTTATCAGCACATACTGAGTCAGGGATACCTGAACAACCTATTGGTTTTGAACAAACTTCTTTGGGCGCAAAAAATCGTTTGATGCAGTGCAAGAAAAACTTTGATGCTGACATTTCGGTCGCGGTCGAAAGTGGTGTTGTGAAAATTTTAGAAAGTAATTTTGATATAGCGTGCGTACATGTTGTAACAAAAGATGGTCGGGAATCGATAGCATATAGTTCTGGATACTATGTGCCAGAGTGGATGCTAAATGAAGCACATAGAGATGACTCTGATATTGGAGTTGTTACCAAAAGAGTTTCAGGAGGGGAAGAAAAAGATCCCCTGGGTTATTTTTCTGGTAATACAATCAACCGGGAGCACTCACTTTCCCAGGCAATTGTTTTAGCTCTCGTTAAATTATTTAATGAAGACAAGTATTTAGTTAAATAGAATGCTACCGCTTGAAATTTTCTATATTTATTTTTCTCCATATACGGCTCATGCTATTGAAATGGATGGAGTAGTTTATCCTTCCGTGGAACATAGTTATCAGTGCGCGAGATACACTGACAAAAATATAATTTCAGAAATACTAAAGGCAAAAAGTCCTGTTAAGGCTTGGGAAGTATCAAGCAAGTATAAACACATGCAAGTCCCAGAGTTTAAGGATGAGAATCATAAATTAAAAGTGATGAAAGAACTTATGTTGCAAAAAGCACTTCAACACGAAGATGTTAAAAAAGCTTTATTAGATTCTGGAAATTTAAAAATAGTAAAACATATAGTAACTCCACCACCAGGAGATGGTTTTTGGGATGATGGGGAAGATGGTAATGGATTAAATCATATTGGAAAAATTTGGATGGATATAAGAGAAACTTTAAGAAAATAATTATATGGAAGATGAAGTATTTTATGTAGGGCAAAAAGCATTTATAGAAAAAAATGGAGAAGTTCTCGTTATTTATGATCCAAAAGAAGGTTTGGATTATCCTGGAGGGAAAATTCAGGAACATGAAATGGATTTAATGCAGTCATTAAAAAGAGAAGTACGGGAGGAGACTAGTTTGGAAGTTGAAGTTGGAGAGCCTTTTGCTACATGGATAAATACTTTTCCAAGTAGTCATAGGTTTGCGGGCAAAAAAGTCTTTCTCGTAGCCTATAAGTGTAAGTATGTTTCGGGAGAAGTAAAACTTAGTCACGAGCATGATAATTTTAAATGGGTAACGAAGGATAACTACAATGAGGTAGATGACGGAACATCTTTTTTTGAAATTCTTAAAAAATATTTTTCTTAATATGAAAGCACAAGTTGTTGTGATACACGGTGGAGATACATTTAAAGACTACGAAAGTTATCTAAACTTTCTTATAGATTTTGATATAGATTTAGAAAGATATAAGTCTGAGAAAAAGGATTGGAAACCAACACTGGGACAAAAGTTAGGCGTTGAGTATCAGGTATTTTTGCCGGCAATGCCCAACAAAACCAATGCTGTATATAGCGAGTGGAAACTTTGGTTTGAAAAAATACTAGGTAAACTTGATAATGAAGTAGTGCTCGTCGGCCACTCACTTGGCGCTTCTTTTCTTATAAAATATTTAAGTGAAAATAAAGTAGATAAAAATATAAAAAGTGTGCATTTGGTCAGTGGAGTATTTGATAAGGATTTTGATGGATTAGAACTCTATACTTTTGCACTTCCTGAAGCATTTAATCTCCAAACAAAAAATGTTTTCTTGTATCACAGTGAAGATGACCCAGTGGTGCCGTTCTCAGCATTAGAAAAAATTGCTAGCAAAGTACCTGGTTCTACTAAAAGAGTTTTCAAAGATAGAAGACATATGAACATGGAGGACTTTCCAGAATTAGTAAAGGATATTTTAAGTGTAAAATAATTTTACATAAAAAAACGGGGGTGCCGGACCTGGGGTCCAGCACACCTCGTGTGCGCGACGTTTAGAGTGTGTCACACTTTGTTTCCACCCGTGTTGCGTCAAGTGGTCTTATCTGCACTCGGGTCGTGATCTTCGCCCCTGCAGTGCAAGTTAGGGGACTTGTGGATACTCCCGTTCGGGTGATACGGAAGTTCACTGATACGTTCACAGTCCGATCATCTGAAGAACTCGGTGATGTTGGGTAGTAGCTCCGAGCCGGCTTCGGTACGGGCACCTCAACCACGAACTCAGTCGGGATGTTGGGCACTACGATCTTCTTGAACGTGCCGGTCGTGCTCACACCATCCACGTTTACTTCCACCTCATCGTACTGGAAGTAGTTGTAAACGATGAATCGGGCCTTCTCGGTGGTGTAGGGGTCTGTGAGACCACATCCCACGGAAAGCAGGGTCAGGCCGAGAACGAGCAGGTGCTTCACGTGTAAATCCTCCATATACTATTATACACGAAAATTTGCTTTTGTCAATATTACATTCGGTCTTCAAAATACTAATTAGTTGTGAAGACAGGAGTTCTTATTAAAAACAAAAAAGAAAGATAATCCATTATTGTTTGTAATATATCATATGCAAGGGTTAAATTTTAAAAAAAATATACTATGGTCTACTGCTTTACTAGCAGTTCCATTCATTACATCTTTTTTTGTAAAGGGTTTTAATTGGGATGTGTTTGATTACATCTTTGCTCTTGCATTCTTTTTTATTGCCGGTGCTTTGTATCAGTTTTTTATAAATAAAACGCAAGACAAGAATAAAAAAGTTAAAATTGCTGTGGGGCTTACACTTTTATTTGTGTACATTTGGGCAGAGTTGGCTGTAGGAATTTTTACAAACCTAGGTTCATAGTTATATAATTGAATCATGAAAGAGTTTGTTGCAGTAGTTGCTACCATACTTGCTTTTGTGGGTAATATTTCATATCTCAAAGATGTTTTTCGTTCAAGAGTGCATCCACACCCTTATACTTGGTTTATTTGGTCAATTGTTTCTTTAGTTACATTTTTTGGAGCACTGCAAAAAGGTGCAGGCATAGGTGCTTTACCAACAGGAGTATCTGAAGCATTTACTTTAATAATATTCTTTTTCTCATTAAGGTATCTTTTTTCACAAAAAGTTTGGCACATTAGAAAAATTGACCATTATTTTTTTGTAATGGCATTACTTGGGCTTATACCTTGGTACCTAACAAAAGATCCCACCATTTCAGTAGTAGTTGTTGTTATTATAGACCTAATAGCTTTTGTGCCAACACTTCGTAAAACATGGGAACATCCAAATACCGAGCAACCACTTCTTTATGAAATGAACGCTTCTAGACACCTACTTACTCTTTTTTCTTTACAAACTTACAATATTGCCACAACTTTTCACTCTATAGCTATGATAATCACTAATTCACTAATGACTTATTTCATCAAAAGAAAAAAGTAAGGCTATTGTTTTTTCGTCATTTTTTGTGTAAAATATACCCTTGCTGATTTTTATATGAATCTAAAAGAGCTAGAAAAAAGAAGAGATGATGAGGTAACTAGTTTTTTCTGGCTGGCCCTATATATAATATTTATTTTTGGAATACCTGCTTTGTTGGCAGTTTGGGGTGGAAATAAACTTAACGAAGTATTTGATGTAAGGGGAATTCAATTTGGCTTACTTTTTCTTGCTTTTGTTTCTTCTTGGGGAGTTATTGCTAGAATTTATGTAAAAAAGACAAGAGTGATGAAAGCTATTGGTGAGGAGATAAAAAAAGCAAAAGAAATTGAAAATGCTAATAATTTAAAATAATATGTTCAGGTTATCTAGAGACATAAGTAGTGTTCACCCAGATGTAATCCTAAATTTTGGAAATTTCCATGTAGTAAACACTACTCTTGCTTCAATTTTGATAACACTGATTTTTTTGGTTGCATGTTTATATGGATATAAAAAATATCGATTATATCCTGGAAATGCACAATCTGTAGTAGAAATTGGATATGAGTTAATGCTTGGTTTGCTGAAACAGATAACTGGAAGTGAAAAAGTTGCTGAAAAAATATTACCAGTAGTTGGGTCAGTGTTTGTTTATGTCGGAGTTTCAAATCTAATAACGATGCTTCCAGGTTTAACTGCAATTTCATATAACGGAGTTTCAGTTTTTCGTGGGCCTACATCAGATTTTAATACCACTTTTGGATTGGCTTTTGGAGCAGTCTTGTTCTTGCAATTCGTTTCGATTAAAGATTTTGGTTTTTTGGGATACTTAGGAAAATTTTTCAAGTTCAAAGAAATCTACTTAGGTTTCAAAAAATCTATCGGGGAAGGTTTTATGGCTATAGTAGATTTTTTTATTGGCGCACTTGATATAGTAGGAGAATTTGCAAAGGTTGTTTCGCTATCACTTCGTCTGTTTGGAAATATGTATGCAGGAGATGTGTTGGCTACTCTTATACTTGGTTCTTTTGCTTATGTACTCCCTGTGACTTGGTCGGCGATGTCATTGCTTTCAGGTGTGGTTCAGTCTATAGTTTTTGGGTCACTTATAACTTCATACTATATTCTGTCAGCAAAAACAGAGGAGGAGGATATGGATGGCGGTAGTAAGTTAAAAAATACATAGAGTTTTGAAATTTGAACTTTTATTTAAAGAGTTCAGAAGGCAGAATTTTATAATTATTAGTTTAATATATTAAAGTATGGAAAATGTAGAATCAGCTAGATTAATAGCAAAATCAATAACTATGACAATCGCAATGGCAGGATCTGCTTTGGCGGAAGGTTATATTATTGCAAAGGCTCTTGAAGCAATGGGTAGAAATCCAGATGCTGCAGATGTTATCTTTCCTAAAATGATCATTGGTGTTGCGCTTGCAGAATCAACTGCAATTTATGCATTCGTTGCTTTCTTCTTGTTATAAAAAATATCGAAAAATATAATGCTTTCAATTTTAGCAAAAATTGGTTTTGATTGGCAGGTAGCCCTAGCAAACTTGGTCAACTTTTTGATTATTCTCTATATTCTAAAGAGATACGCTTTTACGCCCATCAAAACTGCAATTAAAAGCAGGCAAGAATTAATACAAAAAGGAGTTGATGATGCAAGAAAAGCTGAAACTGACAAAATAATGGCAGAAGAGTTGAGAGAGTCAACTTTACTTGAGGCTAGAAAAAAAGCGGACGAAATTGTTTCTAGTGCAAACAAGCAAGCGGAGCAAATTCAAAACCAAGCAAAGGAGGATGCGTTAAAAATTAAAGAGAAGATCATAAAAGATGGTGAGAAGTCTATAGAAAAAGCTCATGATGAGATGATTTCTAAAGTTAAACATAAGTCAGCAGTTATGATTGCTTCTGGAATCGAAAAGATTCTTGGAGAAAATATGACAGAGGCTCTAAATGAGTCTTACATTAAAAAAGTATAAATATGAAATCTCCGGTAAAAATAGCAAGAGCACTTTATCTATTAGGAAGAAAAAACAATTCTGACTTAATCAGTAAAGCTTTCTTGGAATATGCAAAGGATAAACATTTAAGTGAAATGTTGCCGAAGATACTTTATCATCTTAAAAATTTCGCTAGACACAACAAGATCCATAACACTGCATTTGTAAGTTCTGCCTTTAAACTTAATAATGAAAGTGAAAAAGTAGTTAGAGAATTTGTTGGTGTTGAAAGTGATTCAGAGATAAATTTTGTTGAAAACAAAAATCTTATTGGGGGATTCGTAGTTAAATATCGGGGTTATCTATATGATGCAAGTATAAAAAATAAACTGCAAAAATTAAAAGAGGAATTAATTAATCAACAATAAAATGGCTGTCGAAGAAATTATCAAAAAATTGGAGGATGCAATAAAAGATTTTGACCATAAGTCAGATTCTATTGAGTTTGGTACTGTAATATCTATCAGTGACGGTATTGCACGTGTGTCAGGTCTTTCTGGTTGTATGTCTGGAGAGATGATAAAAATTGGGGAAGTGTATGGTCTCGCACTAAACCTTGAGGAAGACTCTATCGGTGTTGTTACTTTGGGGAACTACAGTACTGTGAAAGAAGGGGATACTGCTACTAGAACAGGTAGAGTTTTGTCAGTTAAGGTTTCTGATGACATTTTGGGCAGAGTCGTAGATCCACTACTTAACGCAATAGACGGAAAAGGTGTATATGTTGGAAAAAAGGAAATGTACATTGATAGAGTTGCTTCTGGAGTTATGGATAGAAAGTCAGTTGATGTTCCTATGCAAACTGGAGTAAAAGTAGTTGATTGTTTAGTTCCAATCGGAAGAGGTCAAAGAGAGCTTATTATCGGCGATAGACAAACTGGTAAAACAGCATTGGCAATCGATGCGATCGTAAACCAAAAAGGTAAAGACATGATTTGTGTTTACGTTGCTATTGGTCAAAAAAAATCAAAAGTTATGCGTGTAGTTCAGGAACTTACAAAAAGAGGTGCAATGGAATACACAACAGTTGTTTTTGCCGGTGCGTCAGATAGTCCATCTCTTTTGTATCTTTCTCCATACTCTGGTGTTTCTATCGCAGAATATTTTATGGAACAAGGGAAAGATGTGCTAGTGGTGTATGATGATTTATCTAAACACGCAAATGCGTACAGAGAGATATCATTACTTCTTCGAAGACCACCTGGTCGTGAAGCCTATCCTGGAGACGTGTTTTATCTTCATTCAAGACTACTAGAAAGAGCTTGTAGAAGAAACCAAGAGTCGGGTGGAGGTTCTATTACTGCATTACCAATAATAGAGACGCAAGGGGGTGATATTTCTGCTTATATTCCAACTAACGTTATTTCTATTACCGATGGTCAAATCTTTCTAGAATCATCATTGTTTAATAAGGGTATAAGGCCTGCGATAAACGTAGGGCTTTCTGTTTCAAGAGTTGGTGGTTCTGCACAAATATCTTCGATGAAGAAGAATGCGGGTCCAATGAAGTTGTCGCTCGCTCAATTTAGAGAGTTGGAAAGTTTCTCACAATTTGATTCTGATATAGATCCAAAAACAAAAAAAGTTCTTGATAGGGGCCGAAGAACAATTGAAGTTATGAAACAACTGCAGTGGAGTCCTTTGGATGTGTCATTGCAGGTTGTATCTGTTGTTGCGGTTAATGAAGGATTTTTTGACGATATGGAAATAAGTGAAATAAAAAATTTTGAGTCTAAAATGCATGCTTTCTTTAAAAATTCACAGAATGACCTACTTACTAAAATTGAAAAAGATTGGAATGATGATGTAAAAAATGAACTACTTCAGAAATTGAACGACTTTAAGCAGGTAAAATAATAAAATGGCCACTCAGATTAAAGCAATAAAACACAAGATACTTTCAGTGAGTAATATTAAAAAAATTACTCACACGATGGAGCTTGTTTCAGTTTCTAAAATGAAAAAAGCAGGTAGACTCGCTATATCTTCTCGCGAGTATGCAAAGTATGCACTTGAAATATTAAATACTCTTGTTAATGAGAGAAATATTTCACATCCGTTATTTGAAAAGGGAAAGGGCGATAAAGTGCTTTTTGTTATTTTTGCTTCCAATAAGGGTTTGTGTGGCTCATACAATAACAATATTGCAAAAACAGTTAAAGCATATATTAACAACAATGAATATGAGTACGATTGTGTTGCTATAGGTAAATATGCAGAGAAAATTGCAAAAAGATTTGGTTTAAATGTTTTACATCGAATGCATGAATTTGGAAATGATATATCTTTGAGTGAAATAAAAGTAATAAGAAAATTACTAATTAAGGAATTTTTAGAATCAAATAATTATAGCAAAGTAGTTGTGGCATATACTGAGTTTCTAAGTCAAATAAGTTATGAGCCAGTAGTAAAAGAAGTCCTACCTGTTAGTCAAAATCTATCTAAAAATATTGTAAAAGATATGCCAAAAGAGACGGATTACTATACTCCAAACAAGGAAGGAATGGCTCAGTATATATTTGAACCAAGTGAACAAAGAGTAATGGATAAGGTTTTACCAAATTTTATATCAGCATTACTTTTTCAAATGGCACTTGAGTCAAATGCTTCAGAACACTCATCTAGAATGATAGCAATGAAAAATGCAACAGAAAACGCAACGAGTTTGGTAGATGACCTAACCCTTGACTATAACCGAGCTCGTCAAGCAAACATAACACAAGAAGTTGCAGAAATTATTGCCGGGGCAGAAGCGTTACAAGTAAATTAATTTAAAAATAAATATTATGGAAAAAGGATACATAACACAAATTATTGGACCAGTGGTAGATGTAAGATTCGATAAGGATCTACCTCCTGTTTTTGATGCTTTAACTGTAAAAAATAATAAAGGTGAAGAAGTTATTTTGGAGGTAAATGGTCACAGGGGTTTAAATGAAGTTCGTACTATTGCGATGAAAAGTACTGACGGCCTAGTGCGGGGACAGGAGGTAGTAAAAAATGGATCTCCAATACGAGTGCCAGTTGGAAAGGAAGTTTTAGGAAGAATGTTTGATGTGGTAGGTAATCCTATTGATAAAATGGAGTTTAAAGCAAAAGAAACTCGACCTATTCACAGAGATGCGCCTACATTTGAAGAGCAATCTACAAATATTGAAGTACTAGAAACTGGTCTTAAGGTTATTGATCTTTTGTGTCCATTTATGAAGGGAGGAAAAGTTGGTTTGTTTGGAGGTGCTGGTGTGGGCAAGACTGTGCTTATTCAAGAACTTATAAACAATATCGCAAAGGCTCACGGCGGCTATTCTATTTTTGCTGGTGTAGGAGAAAGAACAAGAGAGGGAAATGATTTGTATAAAGAAATGAGTGACTCTGGTGTTTTGGATAAAACTTCGCTGGTTTTTGGTCAAATGAACGAGTCGCCTGGAGCTAGAGCTAGAGTTGCACTTTCTGCTTTAACAATGGCTGAGTATTTTAGAGATGAAGAAAAAAAAGATTTACTTCTTTTTATTGATAATATTTTTAGATTTACACAAGCTGGTTCCGAAATGTCAGCTCTTCTAGGTAGAATGCCATCAGCAGTGGGGTATCAACCGACTTTAGCAACTGAAATGGGTAACTTGCAAGAAAGAATTACTTCAACAAAAAATGGTTCCATTACATCTGTGCAAGCAGTGTATGTTCCAGCCGACGACTTTACAGATCCTGCTCCAGCGACGACATTTACACACTTGGATTCAACTATCTCACTTTCTAGAGCATTAACAGAAATAGGCATTTATCCTGCTGTGGACCCACTAGATTCTACATCAACAATACTTGACCCAAACATAGTTGGACAAGAACACTATGACGTTGCAACTGGGGTGCAAAGGATTTTGCAAAGATATAAGGATTTGCAAGGAATAATTTCAATTTTGGGAATGGATGAACTTTCTGATGATGATAAACTTATCGTTTCAAGAGCAAGAAAAGTTCAAAAATTCTTGTCTCAACCTACACATGTGGCTGAACAGTTTACAGGAACACCAGGAATTTATGTTTCAAGACAAGACACAATAACTGGTTTCAAAAATTTACTAGCTGGGGCGTATGACGATGTTCCAGAGCAGAATTTCTATATGAAAGGTAACGCTGAAGATGTATTGAATCAAAAGTAAATAAAACTGATGGATAAGAAAGAAAAAATTATAAAACTTAAAATAATAACACCAGAAAAAACAGTCTATCAAGATGATGTTTTAAGTATTGCAATACCCACAGAAGCGGGAGAAATAACAGTGTTACCAGATCATCAACCTTTGGTGACAATTGCTATTACTGGTGAGATTAGAATTAAAAAGCCTGGTCAAAGCGAAGTCGTTCCACTGGCAATATCTTCAGGAATAATTGAAGTTAGAGAAAGCTTTAATCCTAAGAATATAAGTACTGAAGTGGTAATACTTGCATATAGAGCGGAGTTTGCATTTCAAATTGACATTGATAGGGCAAAGGAGTCACTGGCCCGTGCAAGAAAGTTGCTTGAACAAAAAGAATTTGAATCTGATGTTGATTTTGCAAAGTTTCAAGCGATGATGAATAAGGAAATAAATAGAATTGAAATATTTAAAAAGTGGCGCAGTTAAGAACTTACTAGTGTTTGTAGTATAATTCAATAAATGTTTAGAACCACAGTAATAAACTTACTATACGTGTTTTTCATTATTTTTTCACCAGTTTTTTTGAATGCTCAAGAAGTTTACGAAGACTATCAAGGAACATGGCGAGGTAAAGTTATTGAGGTTATAAAGTCAGAGGAAAGAATTGTCCCCGGAACCGACACTTTACATATCTACCAAGATATTAAGGCAGAAATTATAGATGGCCCACAGAAAGGTGCTGTAATATCTATTGAGAATGATTATTTAGAACTCAAAAAAGGTAGTAAATTTTATTTTAATCATCTAAAAGATATAAGTGGTAGGGAAAACTACATAGTTACAAATATGGATAGGAGAGATTCACTCATCTGGCTGGTTATTATTTTTGTCTTTACTATTATTTTGTTTGGCGGTTGGCAGGGGCTGAGGTCTTTGGTGGCTTTGGTTGGAAGTTTTTTTGCAATTTTTTACATTCTGATACCCGGTCTTTTAAATGGTTGGAGTCCACTTGTAGCAAGTTTTTTTGTAGCTAGTGGGATTTTGTTTGTAGCAATATTTTTTACTCACGGTTTCAATAGAGAGTCTTTAATAGCCTATGCCGGCACGATGTTGGCAGTTTTGGTTACGAGCCTATTTGCAATTTTTGTTGTAAAGTCGGCCGGTCTGACTGGTTTTGCTAGTGATGAGTCTACATATTTGAATATCGGAACAAAAGGTAGTTTAGATTTCACTGGACTGCTTTTAGGAGCAATAATCATCGGTTTTCTTGGAGTTTTGGATGATATAGCTGTTACTCAGGCTGCAGTAGTAAGTGAGTTATATGACAGCAATCAAAATATTTCCAAGAAAGAAGTTTATAAAAGAGCAATGAGAGTTGGAAGAGAGCATGTTGGGGCACTAGTAAATACACTTATTTTGGCCTACACCGGAGCCTCATTGCCAATACTTTTATACTTTAAAATGTCTGAAATGGATTTTGCCACTATTATAAATTTAGAGTCATTTTCAACTGAGATAGTAAGGGCAGTGGTGGGTAGTGTTGGACTAATACTAACAGTTCCTATAGTTACAATACTTTCTGTTATTTATCTAAAAGGTTATAAATCTAAACATTCACATTCTCACCACCATCATTAGATTTCTGTTATAATTATTGTATGAATAATACATACAACTGGTATAGCACTTTAATAAAACCAACTTGGGCTCCACCTTCTTATCTTTTTGGGCCTGTGTGGACAGTCTTGTATACGATTATCGCTTTTTCTTTCGGTACTGTATTTTACAAAGTTTACACAAAACAAGTTCCGTCTGTAGTGGCATTACCCTTCATACTTAATTTATTTTTTAATTTTATTTTTACTCCACTTCAGTTTGGTTTAAAAAATAACCTATATGCTGCGATAGATATAGTACTCGTTTGGTTAACCATTGTGTGGTTTATGTACGCAATTTGGACTATGGCCCCACAGATTCGATGGGTTGTATATGTAAACATCCCGTACCTTTTATGGGTTTCTTTTGCAACTATTTTGCAGTTAACTATTACTTATTTAAACAGTTAATATGAAGAAATATTTATTTATTGGTATCTTGGTTTTGATTGGAGCTTACTTTATTTTCAATCAACCTGAAAAAAGTAAAGTATTTTCTTTTCAAGATGTAAATGATTTTTACGACATAGAAGCTGATTATCCAAAAGAAGATTGGGATAAAAAAGATGAGATGAAGGGATTTGTGGACTTTGTTATAAAGCAAAAACAAACAGAGTGGAAAATTGGTGGAGAACTTTATAATGAGGAGCAGAAACTCATAAAAGAGTTTCCAGACAGACCAAAAATGAGATATCAGCTTGGTATTTCTTACTCTGTTTCTTCTTCAAATAAGTTTAAAACTAAAACTTATGTTTTTAATTCATATGAATACACAGGTGGGGCACACGGCGGAACAGGGTTAGCTACTTTTACTTTTAATAAGGATGGGAGGATAATGATAGAAGATGTATTAAATATGGAAGGCTCAAATGACATAGAAGTAAGTAAACTAATCGCAAAAAAATTAGAAGTAAGCCTTGGTGAAAATAGTAATAAAGATACTATTTATACAGGATTAGGTTTGTCTTTCCTTAACCCTGACTATACTTTAGATAAAGCAAAATGTAACTGTGACGGATACTTTTTTGGTTCAAATCTGCAGAATTTTGTTATTACAGACCTAGGTATTAAATTTATATTTGGTCAGTACCAAGTTGCGCCGTATGCAGTAGGGATGCCAGAAGTTTTGCTTACGTTCGATGAGCTAAAGGCATATTTAAAAGATTCTTATAATGTTCAAATAATTAATTAAAAATATGAATATAAAACTTTATTTTATTGCACTTCCAGTTTTCTTTGCCATAGATATGCTTTGGCTTGGAGTTATTTCAAGAAATTTTTATAAACAGCAAATAGGTTTTCTTATGACGCCAAATGTAAACTGGACAGCAGCTATAATTTTCTATCTTTTGTTTATATTTGGATTGGTTATGTTTGTTATTTCGCCGGCAATGGCTAAAAATTCACTGCAATACGCTTTCGTATTTGGAGCTTTGTTCGGACTTATTACATATGCAACATATGACCTAACAAATCTAGCTACTTTAAAAGACTGGCCACTTACTGTGACAATAGTTGATATGATTTGGGGCGCAGTACTGGCTTCTTCGGTTTCAAGTGTTACATATTATATTGCTAATAAAATAAACATATGAGTTATATAGAAGTTTTAGTTTTAGTACTGTTTTGTTATATGTCATTTTGGTTTTTACTTTCCTTGGTAAAAAAACGTAATGATGTCGCAGATACTGCATGGGGACTCGGTTTTGTATTGCTTACATGGGTTTCATTTTTTATGGAACAAAACTTATCAATCAGGGTTTTACTAGTAAATGCTTTGGTTACAGTTTGGGGATTAAGACTTGCTTGGCATATTCATGTTAGAAATAAAGGAAAGACAGAAGACTATAGATACAAAAAATGGAGAGAAGAGTGGGGTAAATGGTTTTATATTAGATCATACTTTCAAGTTTACTTGTTACAAGGATTTTTTCTTTTTCTTATTGTTTCTCCCGTTCTTCTTATAAATAGAAGTTCTGGTAACACTTTTGGACTACTTGATCTTGTTGGCCTACTTGTTTGGATTATTGGTTTTACTTTTGAGTCTGTTGGTGATGCGCAGTTGAAGAGTTTTATCTCTAAACCAGAAAATAAAGGTAAATTAATGAAGCAAGGACTTTGGCAATATACTAGACATCCAAATTATTTTGGAGAAGTTGCACAGTGGTGGGGGATTTGGATTTTATCACTATCAGTAATAAATGGTATTTATTTTGTATTTGGACCTCTAACAATTACATACTTAATCTTAAAAGTGTCAGGTATTCCAATGCTTGAGAAAAAAATGGAAGAGAATCCTGAATTTGCTGAATATAAAAGACAGACAAGTGTTTTTGTGCCATGGTTTAAAAGTAAATAAAATAATATGAGAAAGGTACATTTTGAAATAATTCTTGCAATACTGTTTGTTATCTTGCCGACGTTATATATTTACGACAGGTTAGTTGGGATTGAGATATTTTGGAGTTCTCAGATGATATGGAGCGCACTTTTGGCTATAGGTTGGATTGTAGTTTCGTTGGGATACTTTAGACAAGGTTGGTTGGTACATCACAGTGGAGATGCTAGAGAAGTTTCTGTTTTGTTACCTATGGCAGCATTTTCTGTACAGTGTGTGTTGTTTGTAAAGGGAATTTATTATCATGATTGGTCACTTATAGCTGGAGCAATAATGGTTAACTCAGGAGTAGTCTTCTGTTTGTACAATATTTTTAAGGCAAAAATGAAATAGATTTAACACTTTAATGGTATAAATAATATATGAAAAAAATATTAATCGGTTTAATTGTTTTAGTTCTGTTAGTTGCTGGATTTGTTTATGTATACAAAAAAGCCGGTTCCCCAATAACGTCAGATATTAAATCTTTTGAAGACTGTAGTAGTGCTGGTTATCCAGTAATGGAAAGTTATCCTAGACAATGTAAGACTCCAGATGGCAGAACTTTTGCAGAAGAAATTATTATACCTATAACATACAACAATACTTCAAAAGAAAAAATAGTTGTTGATACTCCATTTCCAGGTGCTGTAACAGGGAAAGAATTTGAAATACGTGGTAAGGCGGCGGGGTGGTATTTTGAAGCTTCATTTCCTGTAAAAGTTTTGGATAAGGATGGAAAGATACTTTGGCAAGGACCTGCACAGGCACAAGGGGACTGGATGACTGCAGATTTTGTTCCTTTTAAAGTTACTGCGAAAGTGCCAGAAACTTATATAGGACCAGCAACCCTGGTTTTGGAGAAGGATAACCCTTCAGGCGAACCTCAGTTTGATGCATCTATTTCATTCCCATTTACAATAGAATATTAACTATGTGGATAAATAGGCCATAAACCTTGACAGACTGTCTATTTGAGAGTAAGAATATATAAGGACTCGCGTGGGGCGGGTTCTTACGTTTCGGGGAGTTAAGCAATGTCGGGACTTTCGCAGGGTGTAGGCAAGGTCAGCAACATCAGTGATGGACTCATGACGGAGCTCAAGTACGGTGACGACGCTGGGCGAGCAATTGCCCAGGGGATCGTTTCCGTGCAGGTGGCCGTCGACGAGAGGCTTTTCGGGGCCAAGGCTCAGCAACTGGCTGATCACAGGCTCCGTCGACATCTCGGGGTGCCGAGGGGGACTTGCATGGACTGCAGGGAACCGATCCCGCAGGCTCGGCTCGATGCCATGCCGTTCGCAACGCGCTGTGTGAGCTGCCAGGAGGCAGTCGACCCCAGATCCAAGTAAGTTCCCACCTCCCGTGGGACCTCCCAGCCCCACGGACGATCTTTCAGTGTTGCAGGTTTGCAATTCGCAGGGCTTACTCACTCATCGACTTCGGTCGGTGGGTAAGTAAGCCTTTTGCTATATATGACTAGAATGTAAGAAATTTTACTTTTGATTGTATAAGCCTGTATAGTTATATAAATGGATAATATTACTTCTAGTTTGACCGATGAGGAGTTGGTAAAACTGGTAACAGAAGGAGATACAGAGAAATTTGGAGTGCTAATGGAGAGATACCAAGCAAAACTTTTTCGCTATGGTAAAAAGTTTTTAGTTGATAATGACAACATTGAAGATGTTGTGCAGGATGTTTTTATAAAAGCATATAAAAACATAAATAGTTTTGACACCACACAAAGATTTTCACCGTGGATATATCGTATTGCTCATAATACTTATATAAATGCAATAAAGAAAAATTCACTTAACCCACTATATCTTTTTGATTTCGATACTTTGATTTCACATACTGTGGTGGAAGACCCGATTGTAAAAGAAAGAGAACAAGCAGAGATTAAAAAAATAATTGACAAAGGGCTTTCAAATATCGAACCAAAATATCGAGAAATTCTAGTTCTGTATTATCTTGAAGAGTTTAGCTACAAAGAGATAGCTGATATTTTACACATACCTATTAGTACTGTAGGTGTCAGAATAATGAGAGCTAAGAATGTTTTGAAAGAAAAGTACAAAGAGCTAAATATAGAAATATAAAAATATGAACGAAGATAACAACAAAAGAATAAATATTAAAGAAGAAGTTTTAAATAAAATTAAAACTGGTCAAATAGGCATGCGCTCAAAGGCATATTTTTTGGCTAAACTCGTGTTACTTTCTATTTTAACAATCCTAATTACATTAGTCTCTATATTTTTACTGTCATTTATTTTGTTTAGTTCAAGTTTAGATGGAAGTCTGTTCCTGGTTCGTTTTGGTGGTACCGGTTTATATAATTTTGTTTTAACATTACCATGGTATTTATTATTGTTAGATATTTTCTTGCTAATACTACTCGATACTCTTTTAAAAAGTTTTAGTTTTGGTTACAAAAGTCCAGTAGTATTTTTGTTTGGAGGAACAATCTTGGTAATTACTGGAATAAGTACTCTTGTAAACTTTACTCCACTGCATCAGAACATAATGAATAAAATAGACAAGAATAAAACGCTTCCTTTTCATAAAATATACGACGGTGTAGATAGTCGATATCAAAAACCAGGTACTTGGAAGGGTTATGTAGGTAAAATAAACGGTAATAGCTTCAAGTTTAAATATGTAAAGGGAATTACGGGGGAGTTTGGTGAAGCAGAAGTTTTTGCTGTTAATGAAATTACTGTGGTAGACAAGCTTGTAGAGGGAGATCTGGTGTTTGTTGCGGGAAATATACTAGACAACAGAATTATGGCTTATGGAATTAAGAAATTAAATAATTAAGTGAAATAAAATTTCTTTGCCTTTGTATAAAAAGGTATGAGAGAAAGAAAAATATATAAAAAAATTAAAAATTCAATAATTGCCGGAGCTGGTACTGGTATAGTCGCAGGTATGTTTTTGGTGGGAGGTATGAACACTGTATATGCTGAAACCGTAAATAAAGTGATACCAGTTTATACACATAAAAAAGCAGTTTCAAGAGATATTTCCTATGGTGAAAAAAGCAATAATGAGTATAAAAAGAGTCTTTCAAAAGGTTGGAGGAAAAATATAAATTAACATAGAATAATATGGGTTGATTTTAGAATAATCAGCCTGTATTATTGTTTGTATATTAAAAATTAATTAAATAAAAAGTAATGCCTGAAGAAACGAAAAGTAATGGTGCTATGGTTTGGGGAGTAGTAGTTTTAGTAATTGCTTTGGCTGGTTTTGGTGGTTATAGTTATATGCAAAAGGGAAGTACTGAAGTGTCTGAAAACACTCCGGTAGATCTTCCGCTTGTTCCAAGACCAGAAGAAGGGGTAGTGCCAACGGCTTCTACTTACATGTACAAAGATGGTACATATAACTCAAAAGGAAGTTATAATTCTCCAGCGGGTGCTGAAGAAATCGACGTTACTGTTGTTCTAAAAAATGATGTCATCACAGATGTTACAGTAAAGTCTTTGGCTACTGTTGACGCATCTAAAAATTGGCAAGGTAAGTTTATCGGTGGTGTAAAGGCTGAAGTTGTTGGAAAGAAGCTTTCTGAGGTAAACCTAACAAAAGTTTCTGGCTCATCTTTGACACCAAAGGGTTGGAATGATGCAGTAGCTAAGATTCAAGTTCAAGCCAAAGCTTAAATTATCTAAAAATTTGGCGAACTTCATCGTTGGATTTCGATAAAATAATTCTCAATGTACTAAATGTCCGCCTCGAATTTCACTCAATTATTAGATAATTACAAATTCAAACTTTAATGGTAGTATAGCGAAATGATAAGGTTTGAATTTGAAGGTATAGGGACACTCTGGAAAATAGATATTGCAAAAGAGCTTTCTTCAAATGAAGAGGCTCTTTTGCTGCAGAAAATAAAGAGTCGTATTGATGATTTTGATAAGGTCTACTCTAGGTTTAGAGAAGATTCTCTTGTTTTTGAAATGTCTCGTAAGTCTGGATCATTTACATTGCCACCAGATGCAGATTTATTACTTTCTACTTACAAAAAAGTATATGATGTGACTTTCGGTAGCGTTACACCTCTTATTGGTCAAGTTCTTATTGATGCTGGTTATGATCACAAGTATTCACTTTCTCCTAAAATCCTTAAAAAATCTGAAAAATGGGAGAATGTTTTAGAGTGGAAAAATCCAGTTTTAATTTTAAAAAAACCAGAAATGTTAGATTTTGGAGCTGGGGGTAAGGGATACCTAGTAGATATTATTGGCGAACTTTTAGAAAGTGAAGAGATATTTAATTATTGTGTAGATGCTGGTGGGGACATTAGACACAGAAATAAGGAAGATTCTTTGAGAGTTGGTTTAGAAGATCCGAAAGACAAGGAGAGTGTTGTTGGTGCTATAGAAATAAAAAATCAAAGTCTTTGTGGTTCTGCTGGTAACCGTCGAAGATGGGCAAACTTTCATCATGTTATAGACCCAGAAAAATTAGAATCTCCAGAACACATTGTGGCAGTATGGACTTTGGCTGATACAACACTTTTAGCAGATATATTAACTACTGCCGTTTATTTTATAAGTCCTGAAATACTAAGAAATCATTTTGACTTTGAGTATTTAATATTGAAAAGTAATGGGGAATGGGTCAAATCAAGTGGTTTTAATGCTGAATTGTTTACATAGTCACTAAATGTTAAAATTTATCTATGAAATATATAGATAATTTTTTGAACGGTATAACGATGTACAAACTTGTTTTGTACGGACTTCAGATTTTGGCAGGAATATCGATAATACTTGGTTTTACAGGACACATTTCATTTAGTGGTACAAGTCTGATTTTGTCTTTCTTGACTTTGGCAGTTACTTGTTGGGCAACAAATACACTTTTCGAAAAAATACTTAAGGTTCAGACAAACGTAGAGTCATTTGCCATTTCTGCATTAATTTTATATTTCGTTACATTTCCAATAGAAAGCTTTTCAGATTTTAGGCTACTTGTTTTAGTTGCCTTTATGGCAATGGCATCGAAATATTTATTTGCCATTGGTAAAAAACATATTTTTAACCCAGTTGCTATCGCATTAGTAGTTTTATCATTCTTTAATATTGGTATAGGTGCTTGGTGGGTAGGAAGTAGTATTTTGTTTTTACCTACAGCCATTTTAGGTTTTTTAGTGCTCAGAAAAGTTAGAAGGTTTACAATGTTTTTTTCATTTTTCAGTGTAGCGGTAGTAACAATAGTGGTTGTAGGTGTAAATAATGGTTACCTAGCAACAAATATTCTTAAAGAAATATTTACCTCATGGCCAATTATTTTCTTTGGTACAATTATGCTGACAGAACCACTTACGACGCCACCTACAAGAAAAATGCAGATAATTTACGCTGTTTTGGTAGGAGGTTTATTTGGTTCCCAGTTTAGTTTCTGGCATTTATACGCTACTCCTGAACTTGCGCTAGTTATTGGAAATATTTTTTCATTTATTGTTAGCCCAAAAGACAAACTAGTTCTGAGACTTGTTTCCAAAGATACTATAAACAAAAAAGGTGATGTTGATGAGTTTAGATTTGAAGCTAATAAAAAAATTCATTATGAGCCGGGTCAGTACCTAGAGTGGACACTTGGACATCAAAAACCAGATTCACGAGGCAATAGAAGGTATTTCACTATATCTTCTTCACCAACAGAGAAGGAAATAATGCTAGGGATTAAATATTATGATAAACCTAGTAGTTTTAAACTTAAACTTGGGAAACTTGGTGTTGGAGAAACAATCCATGCGGGGGCACTTTCTGGTGAATTTACCTTACCAACCGACTGGTCTGAAAAATTAGTTTTTATTGCTGGAGGTATCGGAGTTACACCATTTCGGAGCATGGTGAAGTATATGACAGATATGAAGGAAAAAAGAGATATTATACTTTTGTATTCAAATAAAACTCCTGGGGATATTGCTTATAAAAATATATTTGATGAAGCAGATCAAAAGATTGGTCTGAAAACTATGTATTTTGTAAATGATTTAGATGGTGCAAGTTTGGAAGCGAATATGCGTCTTGGGTTTATAACTCCAGAAGTGATAATGAAAGAAATTCCAGACTATAAAGATAGAACTTTTTATATTTCTGGTCCACATGGTATGGTGACTGCTTTTCAGGATAGTTTGAGTAAACTAGGAATCCCAAGTAAAAATATTAAAACCGACTTCTTCCCAGGCTTTGTATAAAATCCACAAAATGACGCCATCTGCGTTGTTGCAGTTCAATTTTTCTCATTCACCTTACTACTTGTAAGGCTCACTCGAAAAATCTTCTGCGCCTAGCACCTGACGCTATTTTCTGGATTTTGCTGATTTGAACAATTTGGAGTAATTTTATAGAATAGTCTTATGAAAAATATTAAATATATATTTGTTTTGGCAGTGCTATTTGTAGCTCAAGGAGCTTTTGCTCAGATTACTGTTTCAAGCACTGTAAATTCTAGTTTTAGTGCAGATTTAGGTTTGGGTTCACGTGGTGAACAGGTTAAGGCATTGCAGACTTTACTTTCAAAAATGCCAAATATTTATCCTGAAGCTTATGTTACAGGATACTTCGGCAAACTCACCGAGAATGCTGTGAAGAAATTACAAAAAGAGAATAATTTGGATCAAGTAGGTAGAGTTGGTCCGAAAACTAGAACATTACTAAACTCATTACTTATAAGTAAAAACACAGATTCAGTGGTTTATGAAGTTCCTATGGTAAATGTATTGGAGGCTAGTAGTAACAGTGCAACAACTGGTTATCTTTTTTGGACTACTAACAAACTTACAACTTCAGACTTATGGTATGGCACTAATTCTCCATTGGATACCGCAGTTGCAACGAAAGTCTCAGATTCATCAAAAAGTTTTTCACATTCACACAACCTTTCAGGTTTAGCAACTAGTACTACATACTATTATATCGTTAAGGTGACGGATGAAAGGGGAAACAGTGCAACAACTACCGAGAAATCTTTCAAAACAGCTTCTCAATAATGTCTAAGTAGTTTTTTACTGGCATAGTGTCAAGGAAAAACTGTAACTGTAAGTTTTTCATTCTTAGCCATATTTTATTAATTTTTCAATAAAAAACGTGATTTTTTGATGATTTTTACACAGTTTATCAACTTTTTTGAC
>JACCDR011485131.1_pt1 | contig 32837 bp, 51 predicted proteins | sample 7446431 | NCBI WGS metagenome assembly JACCDR01 (sample SAMN15323443, study PRJNA562643) | freshwater metagenome | isolation source: river surface water | place: USA:Blue River Watershed | collected 2017-08-17
GATGGCGGCGGCGATGGCGGCGGCGATGGCGGCGGCGATGGCGGAGATGGCGATGGCGGAGATGGCGATGGTGGTTACGGCAGTGACGGTGGTTATGGTGGATTAGGATTTGGTAGTGACGGTATAGGATTTGGCAGTGGATCCGGATTTGGTAATAGCTTCGGTAGTGGATTTGGATTTGGAGGTGGCATAAGTAGTGGAGTCAGTAGTGGATTTGGCAGTGGAGCAAGTAGTGGATACGGATTTGGTAATGGATTTGGTAATGGATTTGGAGCAGGGTTCGGTCTTGATGGGACAAGTAGCTCTGCCTCAACATCTACATCAGGCGTAACCAGTAGTCAGGCTCTAAGTGCTGCATTGTCAGCTGCAATAGGTCTTATGACAGGCGGGCCATTAGGCGCTGCTTTAGGTCTAGCAACATCCATAGGAAACATAGGCGGTGCGGCATTAGGAGCTCCTGGATTTGGAAGTGCAGCTTCTGGCATCCGTGCTGCATTGTCAGGAAATCCAATGGGAGCCCTGTCAGGTGCCCTTGGATATGCTAGTGCCAATGGAGCATTTGGGTCCCCTGGAAAATCCAGAACAGGATCGTATGGAAGTGGTTATAGCGGTTCAGGTACTGCAAGTGGAGCAGGAGGAGGTCATGGTGTCAATCCAGGACAATATACGAATCTTAGGTCAGTTGGATTGTCTCCTACTAGGTACCCTTCAAATACATACCCAACTAGGCAAGTAAGCAGAGGCCCAGGTCCATCCGTCGCTCCTCTCCTCGATAGCAACCAGCATGCAGGAAATATTAGTCCTAGTAATGGTTCTGATAAAGGAGATGCTGGAACAAGCCATACAGACAACGTATCTGATACGTCTCATGTTACTACAAGAAATCCAGGTGAGTGGAGTGGATTCTAGAAGTAGAAATGGGGAGGATAAACCTCCCCTTATTATTTCTATAAAACATCAGGACTCTTCCACCTTGAAAAGCCTCTTGTAGTAGTTAGTGCAATTATTGTAATAACCACCCATGACCTCTTCCTTGCTTAGCTTTATGTTTGAGAACAGGAATTTAAGCAAGAACACTTGGTCGTCTCTTTCTGGATAGTCTCCATACAGCATCCCTGCTAACGTTTTTGCAGTGAACTCAGTTGTCCATTTATTCTTTACAGCCTGATGGACTATGTCGTATTCCTTACCAACTATCTCCGCCCCTTCTGTGCAGTAGGATTCGGCCTCCCACATCACCTCTGGGTCATGCAATGAGGCAATTGACCATTGAGACAATAAGAGCATTGACAGGCATATGTATCTCTTCATCACACTCCCCTTTCAGTTCTGATGAATATAATACCCTCAGGACCTACCTCAACTCTATCTATATACTCTACGCCATCTCCTCCATTCATCATTACTTCCTCATCAGGATTCATTGACATCAGTTCTGCAATCAGTTCATCGACAGTCATCTCATTGCTCCTTGATTGAAAATTCAACTTGTGGTACCAGCTTCCATGGAACTCCTTTTCTCTCTCTATACATCTTAACAGGAATAACCGTAAAGTCGCCTTCCACTATGTCTAAGATATTTTTCAGAGTATCAAACAGGACGCTACCTATATAGTAATGAGGCTCGTCTGTCCCAATATCAGACATATCAAGAGACTTTGATATCATGTATAAAGTCTTGAACTCATAACTACTTTTTGCATTCATCTTCATCTCCTTCGTGTTCATAATTGCTAAATAATGATCCAACTATGAATAATAATGCACTGATTGATACATAAATCATACAAACCACAATGGACAATGACAGAATGGACATTAGCATTAGTATAAGTTCAATCATCTCATCATCCATAAAATTACTGCTTGAATGAGAATTACAGTAAAGATAATCTTAGTCATATTATTCATGATTTTGCTTCCTTTTCAATTGTTCTAGGACTATCTCCAATCCCTTTACAAGATTTTCCTTATCACACATACCGCTTCTGTATAGTGCTATAAGGTCTATCTGTCTATGCATCATATCAACTGTTTCTTTGTCCTTGTCTCCACACAAGTACTCCAATGAGTTCTCTAGTAATAGAGAAGATTCAGCAGCCATAATGCATGTGTCAAGCAAATGTTCGAAAACATCGTCCTTATTCATATCAGTTCCTTTACTCAAAGTATCCATCGTTAAGACAGTCAAGCATGTGCTCTGCTATTTCTTTAGATCTCCAGCCTATAATTTCTATAGACACAGGATCTGGAGGAGCATCTCCATCTTCGTCATCCCATTCTATTCGATATAGACTACGGTCACGACGATCTCTGGTTGCTATGTATGACATCCCTCATCCTCCTTAGTGATTGACGTATGGCAGATGATGTAAACTTAAACCCATCTGGTGTTCTGAATGTACCAGAGTCATGTAGATCATTCAGTATTGCTAGTATGGCTCTTTCCATTCCATATGACCTGGCGTAGCTTAAGAACATGTCCTTAAGTGACTTATCCTGCTGCACCCATGAGTGAACATTCCACTCGGCCTTGCTTCTGAATCCATTGCAAGAGTAATCCTTTTTCTTACTTTCCATCTTTACTCCTTTACTATATGATTGGCGCACCCGGCAGGATTCGAACCTGCAACCCCCGGCTTAGAAGGCCGGTGCTCTATCCAGTTGAGCTACAAGTGCGTGACTTACCTGTATCTTATCCCTTCAGCACCATACAAGTGATCTCAAGTACTTCCGGTTGATTATCTCTTGGCAGATCATCTGTATCATTATCCCGTGTGTTCCTGCCATGACAATTGCTATTGCTTCCATTGCATGAACCGAACTGATGCTGACTGTTGCCATGATATCTCTCCAGTACTTGGTATCAACTTCAAGTCCAACTGCTCATCTGCTGGGCATTGATCCTGCCCTTGTGACCTTACTCTAGACTAGAGGATTGGAAGGTGCAAGGGAAATTTTCAAATTTTTCAACTCCACTGTTGCAGACTAGCACAGTCCCTCTCCTAGAGCCTATCCTGGCTCCTTTTGCTTGCCTTCCTTCTGCCTCTGTTCTACACTCCAAATGCGTATAGATGATTTCCAGAATACTTCTCTGATCATGACCTACCTGGAGTGACAGACCGGACTGTAGGTGCCCTGGAACGCCATCTACGCCTATTTCTGGACCGACAGTGACAGGATAAGATCATGGATAGAGATGTTCTCAGGTTATCAATCATTGAATTAGTCAAGTCAACGTTTCTTTGCAAGGGCGGGAGTGCTAAATAATTCTGATCTTTGTTGACTTTCTGAAGCGGCATGGTTACATAGGAATGATCAATCAGGATCATCTACTTGATGGAATGTGGCTATTGACAATATGAACAGATGAGGCCTGGGCCGGACTGGATGGTCGGGCGGTCAATGTCAATATCACTGACTCATACACTTTGTTATGTGACCCAAATAGAGGCAGGCCAGGAACAACCAAGATCCACCAGTCACAAGGGCAGGTACCCTTTCTGCGGAGAAAGGGACAGAAGAGATGATTGCGCGGGGATACCAACCGGCATGCCCCAAAAAAAAATTCACAGGAGTGCATAATGGGAAAAAGTAAATACGATAAAATAGATGGAATAATAGATATATATGAAATACCTTATATGATATGCACTAGTATTGATGAATTTATGGAAAGATACCAAGAGGTAGTTGGGCTTGAATTAGATAAATCAACATCAGGACTTTGCAAAGAATTAAGTGTAAAAATAAAAGGAATTAGTGATGAGTGCTATTGTTTATTGATATGTGTGTTCGATCACTCACCAAATACAATATCCCATGAATGCGGTCATGCAGCATTATCCGTAATGGAGAGGATAGGGGAATTTGATGTAATTAGTAGCCAGGAGCCATTTTGTTATCTTCTTGGGTACTTAGTTGATAAAGTGATTGATAAAATAGATAAAGAATCATTGCTTAGGATATCGTAATGTCTATATCAACTCCTGAAGAGTTAAGACTTCCTCCACCATCAAGTGACCTATTTAATGTGGAGCATTTTTTTGAGTTTTGCTCGAAATTAACCATAGAAAGCAAAGAAAAGGGAAGAGTAAAGCTCCATCTTCTAGGAACTCAGAAGTATTTCATAGAGGAACTAGCAAGAGGACTTAAGGCAGGCCAGCATTCCTTTATAATATTAAAAGGAAGGCAATTAGGACTTACAACAATATCTTATGCCTTATCCCTTTATTGGAATCAAAAGAATAAAGGCCTGCAAGGGGCAATGGTAAGTGATACAGATAAGAACAACATAAAAGCCAGGACCATGCTTTCTAATTATCATGATAGTCTTCCAAAGGGGTTTAAAGTATCCTTAAAGGAGAATAATAGAAATCATATGCTGTTTAATAATGGAAGCAGAATAGCTTTCCTTGTGGCAGGAACGAAAAAGAAAAGCGAAATGGGGACTGGTGAGGCGATAAACTTTCTTCACGCAACTGAGTGCTCTAGCTGGGGAAATGAAGAGGGAGTTCAAAACCTAATGGCCACTCTTGCTCAAAGTAATCCAAATAGACTTTATATATTTGAGTCAACAGCAAGAGGGTATAATATATTTACAGACATGTGGGATGAGGCAAAAGAAAGTAGATTTAAAAGAGCAGTATTCATAGGATGGTGGAGAAACGAGCTCTATAGGAAGGAAAAGGATACAGAAGAGTATGAGGTATACTGGGACGGGCATTTAACAACAGAAGAAAAGGTATGGGTCAATGAAATAAATGAAATGTATGGATTCGAAGTATCAAGCGAGCAAATAGCTTGGTGGAGATGGTTCATGCATGAAGAGCTAAAAGATGACAACATAAGAATGTATCAGGAGTTTCCACCTACAGAGGACTACGCATTTCAGATGACGGGTAGTAAGTTCTTTTCTGCTATTTCACTGAATAATACTTACAAGGAAATCAAAAACCTTCCAAGCATACATTTTACATACCAAATGGGCGAGTACTTTGAACTAACTCAGCTGTTTGAGACTAACGAAGACAATGCGGAGTTAACTATTTGGGAGAACTACGACCCAAGTGGGTACTACGTTGTTGGAGCAGATCCTGCATACGGCTCTTCCTCTTGGGCTGATAGATTTGTTGCGACCGTATGGCGTTGTTATGCAGACAAGGTTGTTCAGGTTGCAGAGTACTGTACGGATTCGTGCTCAACTTATCAATTTGCATGGGTGTGTGCTCATTTATGTGGCGAATACGGAGGGGCAATGTTGAATCTTGAGATAAATGGCCCCGGTACGGCAGTATTTAATGAGCTTAGGAATTTATCAAGGCTTGCATCTATATCATCAGGAAATAGTGACAGAGATACTATATACAATATAGTTGGAAGAATAAAGCATTACCTATATCAAAGACAAGATTCAATGTCAGGTCAGTTTGCATACCAATGGCAAACTAATTACAAAGAAAAAGAGAGAATGTTTAATACATTTAGAGACTATTATGAAAGAGGAATGGTTCTTGTTAGGTCAAAAGAATTAATAAAAGAAATGAAAAGAATAGTAAGAATTGATGGTGAAATAGGCGGTGAATCAACATCCAAAGATGACAGAGTTGTTGCATCATGTTTGGCTTGTATATGTTGGAACGATAAGATCATGCACGGACTCATAAGAGATGGCAGAACTTATGAAGCGGAGAACAGAGAGAAAGAGTGGGGAAAGAATGCAACTCAATTATCTTATATGGCTAGAAATATGATTGAAATGTCTAAGAGGAAGCAAAATGGAACATAAGTATGATTTTCCTATTTTATCTGTTGATGAAATATCTGAAAGAATGAAGCCATTGATGCTTAGCAGGGGCGTTATGCCTCCGGACGGCGAAGGTCTTACCATATCTGCTATAGGTCAATATATGAAGTGGAATCACTACAAGCTTTACACGGCGTGCAAAGGTATAATGTCAGAAGAAACCCAGATAAAGCTCTCTAGGTTTTTCTATAGATGGGACTCAGGGCAAATTGTTTTTACTTTCAAAAGAAAGCCTTATGGATACAAGCCCAAGCCAGGTGAAGTTTTTGGATGGTCTGTAAAGTACCCTGAGTACCCTATTCCTAGAAATGTTCCTAATCCAGGTGATTTTAGGGCAAATTTTAAATCTGGTAAGCTAGAAAGGAAATGAAATGCCATTATTTGATTGGAAATGCAGTAAGCATGGTATATTTGAATCTTCCCACCCCATTTGCCCCGCAATGGGATGTGATCATAAGGAAGTAGAGAAGATATTCATTAAGGCACCGTCTATTAGGTCCAATGTTACAAAAAATACTGATTCTGGACTAAGGAATCTTGCAGATAGTTATGGAATGTCAGATATGAATAACAGAGGAGGGAAGGCAGTGAAGGGAAATTCTTTCAATACCGGAACTCACTGGGGGTTTGATGGCGTAGGTGGATTGGATAATATGAAATCAATGGCAAGAGCCAGCGCAGGAGAGTCTGGATTTGCATCCACAGCAAGGGCAATGGGACTAGATAGAAGAGCAGTCCCACCGGCTAACACAACAATTTCGTCAAACGATGTGAATGACCGTGCTAAAGTTATTAAAAATAGTCAGTAAAGAGGAAAGAAATGAAGATACCAAAGAATCCGGAAGATCGGGAACAGTTCTACATGAATCTGGTTTTGACTTGTTTCAAGTCAAAAAATTCGAGGATTCCTCTCTATCAGGAACTCCGAAATTATTACCTATTCGGAACATCGGACGGATCACTAGCCCCGTTCAACAAGATACAGCCGACGATACAGCTACTGAAGAGTTTTATTTACAGCGCAGAGACTACGAAATTCAATCTTCAACTGGGGAATACAGTTCCTTTAGAAGAGTTAAAAAAAGTAAAAGTTCTAAACGAAGAAATAAATGAAACTTGGCATGATAGCAACATAGATATTCAAATGGGGCAGTGCGTTGAATGGGCGTACATTTTTGGATCTATGATAGTAAAGATTAATTATGATAAAAATGCAAAGATGTATTTAATAGATCCTGGTAATTTTGGTGTAATTAATGAGCAGGAGCCTGATTTAACAAGGCAAGAGGCAGTATGTCAGATGTACACAATACCAAGATCTGAATTTGAAAGGATAATAAGTAACCACCCTAATAAGGATTATATATTAGCATCTGTTAGAAATGGAACTTCTCATAACAACTCTGGAGAGTTGCCGGACAATCTTAAAAGGCTTGTTATAACATCATCAGGCACTACAATTAGTGGGAACGTGGATGGAGGAATGCCTAGTCAGGGAACTTCTTTTGACTACAATCCTACTCCATTAGAAGAATCTGTAGCAATGTATGAGCTATATGTATTTAATGATGATATAAATGACTACCAGATAGTTACTATTGCAGATCCCGGTGTTATTATATACGATCGTGCTAATTTTCTAGTAAGTGGATATTTGCCATTTGTAAAAATATGTCCAGAACCATTGCCATTCTATTTCTGGGGACAGTCTTTCCTTGCTAAGCTTACTCCAATACAGGATTGGTATACTACTAGGATAGCTCAAATGAAGGAGCTTCTTGATAAGCAAGTAAATCCTCCTACTGTATACACAACCATGTCTGGCCTGTCTGATGACAAGTATGCAGCATTGAGAGTAGCAGGTGGGTACGCTGACATTGGTCCCAATGGGACAGCTAAGAGCATGGCTCCTGACATACCATCTGCTTTGTTCCAAGAGCTTGGTGAACTAAATCAGTGGTTTGCAGAGATGTCAGGAGTGAACCACTTGATGCAGGGACAAGGAGAGGCAGGAGTAAGGTCTCATGGTCAAACAAATTCTCTTATTAGACTGTCTTCTGCTAGGCCAAGACAGGCTGCATTGGTGATAGAAGATGCTTTAGAGCAAATAGCTGGCATGATACTTAGACTAAAAAGGTGCTTTTCTGATAAAGTTTTTTCTACTACTGAGTCACTTTCTGATGGAACCCCATTGACTTTTACAATTGGACAATTTACAAATGATTTTGTGGTCAAAGTTGACTCCCATTCATCAAGTCCTATCTTTGTAGAAGATAAGAAGATGGATGCACAGGTTCTTTTTAAAGCTCAATGCATAGATAGGATAGACTTCTTAAGAATGTATGACCCTCCTGGGGTACAGGACCTAGAGTACAAGCTTAGGGAAAGAATTTCAGATGAAAAGAAGCAGAGAGAGATGCAAATGCAAATGGAGCAACAAAAAGTAGCTCAAGCCTCTGGCAGGCCTGCATCTCCTGGGGACCAAAAAGGTCCTAATGATTTGAAAAATGAAAGATCCATTGGCGAGTCTGGTGGAACTAAAAAATGACAGGACACCCGTCCTGACAGCAAGGTCGGTGCTGATGTACTGACCACCAGAAAGGAGCCCAAAAAATGGCCCGTAAGCATCGTAAGAGCAAGCGCAAGTAATTAAACCTAACCAAGAGGGGGAAACCCCTCTTTTTTTGGGATGATATAAATGGAACAATATGATAGTAAAAATAATTATAATAAATCTAATGAAGAAGATGTAATCAATGAAGATTTAGTAACAGAAGCAAAGGAGTCTCCTTCATCTTCTGGAATGGTATTCCCTCAAGAAAAAAAAGGTGATATACTTGTCGGAAAGACAAAGGTCAGACTTGCAATGAACGTTCTAGGACAGGCATTGGAGAAGCTTGGAGTAGACAGCAAGGAAGGCAAGAAGGTACTTAGTACATTGAATTCATTGAGTGACGAATTTGGTGACCAAGTTAGCAATGAACTAGTTCCTTCGCAAATATTAGAACTAGTCAGAGGTGAGGCTTTGCTACAAAGAGGCCAGCCAATAGAGGAAGCAAGATCTCAAAATAGTAATCAGCAGGCTGTTAATGTGCCACAGTCTCCGATGTTAGCTCAACTGGCACAAGGTATGAACAAACAAATCTGAAAGGTGATTTTATGTACAATATTTTCAAGAAGCCTACAGGCAAAGGTCAGAGAGATCCTCAAGACAATAACCGTATTAACGGTCGAGTTGTTAACCCTCCTCGCTATGCTGAATTGGGTGGTCTTTCTGGACCTAGTTCTATTCGTAAAAATGGCGAAGTTGGCAAAGATCTTAAAATTAAAAAGCCAAATGTCTGATATATATATTAATTAGGAGACTGATATGCCTGCTCAAGATTATAGTTTAGAACAACTTAATGGAATTGTTTCTTTAACTGAAGAGCTTACTAAAAATCCTGAAACCAGAGAGCAATTTCTTAGGCTTACTAAGAAAGTGATTCCCGGTACTCCTATTCCTGAAATTGATGCCAAGGACCAAATTGTAAAGGCATTGAATGATGAGAGGGAAGCAAGGAAAAAGCTAGAAGAGAAGATACAAGAAAGAGAAATACTGGATAAGATAGAGAAAGAACGTTCCTTTATTAAGAACAAGTACTCTCTTTCTGATGAAGATGTTTCTGCTGTTGAAAATCTTATGGTAGAAAAGAATATTCCTAACTTTCAAACAGGTGCAGAATTTTTTACCATGAGCCGTAAAACAGCTGAATCAACTGCTTCTCCTGTTTTCGAAAGAAAGAAAATGGATTTGCCAGGTGGAGATATTTGGGGCAAAGGTATTTTCAATAATGGAGCTTTAAGAGATATTGCCTTGGATGAAGCTCATAAAGCGTTTAAAGAAATCCGAGGCGAATAATCATTTAATTTTAAAAGGAAATAGTCATGCCGGTACTTGGTCAGGGCATTATGCCTTCTGGTGCAGCTGGACAGGAGCTTCAGTATGTTACTCGCAGGGCATTCGTGCCAAAAATGGTCGTACAAATTTACAACTCTTCTCCCACAATTGCAGCCTTTCTTGCAAATAGCCAGCCTGCTGCTGGTGGTGTTAGCGCAGTAACTGTACCTGTTCAAGGTAATAGTTTTGTCTCTTCCCAGTGGACTAACTACTCGGGTGACTTTTTGAAGCCTGGTGTTGTTACTGCGGCTCAGAATGCTGAATTCAACTTGAAGGCCCTTGTTACTCCTATCCCTTTTCAAGGATTTGAAGGAGTTGTTCAACAAGACTATGATATCATTCCTTTGCTTGAAGCTCGCATGAATGATGCTACAAATAATTCTATTGACGTTCTGTCTTCTGCCTTATTCAATAATTCTAGCGATCAAAATCAATTAATTGGCCTTCCAGGCGCCATTGATGATGGTACTAATTTAGTTACTTATGGCAATATCAACAGAACGACAAATTCTTTCTGGAAAGCAAAGACCTATGCAGCAGGGTCTGTTAATCCCACCAGAGCACTCATTATGCAGTACATTACTGGTACTGTTAAAAGCTGTGGTGAGATGCCAGATTTTGGTATTATGGGGCCTGGTACTTGGCAGCAGCTTGCTAATGACTTTCTTTCTGTTGAATCTTTCCAAATTCGTCCAGGAGAAACAAACGTAGGCGTCCAAGGCGGTGTTCATTCTGGATTCCAAGCGCTAATGGTTGCTGGCGTCCCTATCTTTATGGACCCATACATGCCAGAAGGCACTATGTATCTGCTTAACACAAATTATGGTGCTATGTACCTTGACCCGGCCATAGCGTTCACTTTCTCAGGATTTGAATCTACTATTCCAAATTACCAAGTTGGCTACATTGGTCTTGTAATGAGTCTCTTGGAATTCGTTGTTGTTAAGCCAAAAGCCTTTACTCGTGTAACTGGACTTAATTATATCTCTATATAAGGTGAATCAAAATGGGCGTTCAATCTTTCAGAGGCGTTGGTCAGGCACCTACTTACAGGCCTCTAGTTCTATCTCTTGCAGCTGGGGAAGTGTTTACTCTTCCTATCGGCCAAGGTGTTGTTGGCACTTATGGCACTCCTGCTAATGCTAATGCAACTGGTATTACCATGTCAGGTGAGTTTATCGTAAGGGCAGGTGACTATACCGATATTCAGTTCTATGATTCTACCCTGAACATATGGAGAAACTACAACGGGTATGATGGTAGTCCCAGTGTCATCAATTCTGACGGAACTAATTATCGATTAGCCAATACCACTGGATGTGTTATTGGAGCAGTAATAACAAATGCTGGTTCCGGTCTTACCAATGGGTTTAACACTGTTGCCGTTACTCCTTCTGCTGGCGCCTCTACCTGGAATACCATTGTAGGCGGTGCAATTAATACTACTGTTACCATTTCGGCAGCAGGATCTGGCTACACCTTGCCTCCTATCCTTATTGTTAAGCCTCCTGCTAGCCAAGGATCTACTCCGTTCGTTCCTGCAACTGCTACTTGCACGATCTCTGCTGGAGCGATCAACTCAGTAACAGTGACTAATCAAGGTGCAGGATATGTTGCTGCCCCTACTATCGTTGTTGTGAATCAGGCTGCTGACACTACGGGCAGTGGTGGTTTGCTTACAATTAATCCTACATTGGCAGGCTCTGGTCAGCTTACTTGGATGGGTCCATCGTACAATGGAACTCCTTTGACCGCTGTTCCTACCTTTACCTTCTCTCCGGCGTCTACAATTGCTGCTACAGCAGTAATGAATTTCACTGTTACTGGGTACACCGTGACTACTGCTGGCGCTGCTCTTGGTAACGCATTGCCGTACCTGGTTACTGGAGTTAGTACCGTTGCAACAGGAACGGCTTCGGCATGGACCAATCCGTTTAGTGATAATGGATTAGCCATGCAACGCCCTGCTAAGATCTATGGAACCTCTACGGCAGGTGGCGCCGCTCAGACGGGCGGTGTTATAATGGATGCTGGTTATGGATTTCCTGGAGTTCCTACGCTGTTTGTTACTCCTACTAACCTCCCTACTACATGGCCAGTTCTTGCTGCTACTGTTGGCGGAACTACTGATACATCCGTAGTTTATTCACTGTAAGGATGAATGAAATGCAGATCTTCGTCACAAATAATAATGAATTTACTCATGTAGATAAATTCGATGGTGTTGAGTACATATGGGAGCCGGGTCAAAAGTTGTTAATTGATGAGGATGCTGCTGCTCATATGTTTGGTTATGGACGATCAGACAAAACTGAAAATCTTATAAGAATTGGATGGTCCAATCTATTCAATGATGAAGGAGTTGTTAGACTGTCTAAGTTCATCTTTACTAGCGGAAAGATGGTGGAAGAGGTAGAAGAGTCAAATACAATTCCAGAAGAAGAAATTGAAGAAGATAAAATTGAAATAAAAGAACCAGTTAAAAAGTCCAAGGTAGTTAAGGAACTTCTATAAATAGGTAAATATTTTCAGTTCCTCCAACCCCATGGGATTTTCCATGGGGATTTTTTTAGAATGGAATAATTATGCCTACTCAGAATTTTGTATCTCCTACTTATGCAGTAAACACAGGTACATCCTTATCTAATTATTCTTCGACTGTTCTAAGACTTCTTCATGACGAAGGAGGTAACATATACAGCACTTCTGATGTTACTGCATGTGTAAATGAAGCCAGAAACAGAGTGGTTGGAGATACTGCATGTTTAAGAGCCCTTCAGGTGTGGTGTCTTAATACAGGACAAGAGTCATATCAAATAGGTCAGATTCCTGCTATTTTAGTTACAAACGGAGGAAGTGGTTATGTTTCTCCTACAGTAACTATATCAGGAGGCGGAGCTACTACCACAGCCACTGCAACGGCAACTGTATCAGGCGGTGTTATACAGTCAATTTCAATAACAAATCCAGGTGAAGGATACGATATGGTAAATACTCCAATTACTGTATCTATATCTGATTCAGTTGGTTCAGGTGCGTCTATTGTATTTGGTTCTCCATCTTTAAGTACGTTAGCTGTTCTAGGATTTAGCTTAAATTACTCAACAACTAGATATGCTCTTGATTGGAAGCCATGGAGTACTTTTTCTGCTAAATTAAGATATTGGATAAATGTAACTCAGCAGCCAATATGTTGGTCAGAATACAGCGGAACTGTTTATGTCGCCCCTATACCTGATCAAGTATATAAAATAGAAGAGGATTCTCTTTTCTTTCCTCTTCCATTAGTCAATCCGTCAGATAAAGATGTCATACCAGTTAGATATCAATCACCTATACCTTACTATGCAGCGCATCTCCTTAAGTATTCAGAACAGAGCTTTGGAGAGTCTGATGAATTTATGTCTAAGTACAAGGAAGTTCTTTCTAACTGCATAGGGTCCTCTATACAGAGGAGAATTCCATCACAATACACAACTAATGTGACTGGGTATTAATATGCAAAACGAAAGACAGAAAAGGGACATGTCACTTAATAAGTTTGGAGGGATAAATATTATTGACTCCAGGGAGTCTATTGGTGATAATGAATTTTCTTGGCTTGAGAACTTAATTCCAACTAGCGATAACAATCTATATCAGACACCAGCTAATAGTACAATAAAAGTTCAGATAAGTAATGACCCAACTGAATCAATACAATTTTCTCATATATCTAATTTGATAATGCCTTTAACAGGAACACAAACTCAGCCAACAATAGTTCCAATCATGTTGGCCGTGTCTTCCAAGGGTATTTTGTATTCAGTTAATTTAACTACAAATGCTGTAAGCATAATACCGGGCTCGTATCTGCCAGAATCATTTTCTGCTGCCCCATGGAACTCATCTGTTATTCTTGCTTCAGACATAAGTAATAGACTGTTTGTTGTAACACCGATAGGATACTCTTTCTCTGGAGGGGTTGGTAATATCGTTATGAATTCTCCTGGATCTGGGTACACATCAGCGCCAGCAGTAATTGCAACGGGCGGAGGTGGGTCTGGGCTTACTGCAAATGCTTATATAAATTCTTCAGGAAATATAACAGGTGTTGTTATAGTTAACGGTGGATCAGGATACACATCTGCTCCTACAATATCATTTCTTGGCGGTGGAGGATCAGGGGCAACTGCAACAGCATATATTAATTCAGGTACATCTGGACAGGCAGTAGCAGTGTATGCAGGTAGGGCATGGATAGCTAAGAATAGATCTATATTCTACTCGGATACTAATTTATTTACTAACTTTTCAGGCGGGTCATCTGGATCATTTAATATATATGATGAAAGCCTAAATGGAAACATAACTGCACTTTTTGTAGCAAATAATTATTTATATATATTTGGTGGTTCAAGCATAGATATAATAGGAGACGTAAGTATATCAGGATCGGGATCTTTATTATTTACAAGAACAAATATAACAGCATCAGTTGGATCTAGCTTCCCTCAATCCATATTTACCATAGGAAGCACATTGTATTTTGCCTCTAATAATGGCATATATGCTATGAACGGAGTAACGACAAAGAAAATATCAAGGAAGATAGATCCATTATACTATACATCAGTAAATAATTCTTTTACATCTAAGGTAAATGGAATATCCGGTGCTCAAGTATCAATAAATGGAAGCATATATGCTGTTTTTAATGTTGGTATTATTGATACATTCTCAGGGCTATATACAGTACCAACAAATAGATATATCTCTATTTTATATCTAGATGATAAATGGGCTACTTGCACATTATCCAATGATGTTAGTATTGGAACGCCTCAGTTATCATCTTACGCTTTAATTAATTCTATTCCTTCTATTTATGTTTTTTATGGTATGAAGGTTTATGTAGCATTTTCTGATAATAGTACTGTTATTGACGGAATTATAAGAACAAAACTGTACAACGCAAATAATGCAATTGTTAATAAGCAATTAATGAAGACAGGTATTGTTGGACATTTTATTTCTGGATCATCCAATCCTATAACCATAGATGCAGAAAGCGAAAATGGATCAGTAAATGTTTTATCTTCTTCCTTTATTGCGCCGGGATTTAGATTTATATTTTCAAATGTAAGGTCATTGCTTGGTAAGTACTTCGGACTAAATATTAGAACAAAATTTTCGGCGCAGGACAATGACGGTAAAGCTACAGTAATTAGCGAAATTGTTGTAGAATATGAAGAAGGGGCCAGATGGTGAATATATACTTTAATAATGAATTTGATTTTAATGATCAAAACAGTATTAGCTCTTTCCTTGGCCCTCATGCAATAGAGCATTCAAGTATAAATAAAAGAATAGCGTCTCTGTACAATGTATCAATAATGTCTATACCTCTATTTGATTTTGGGGATTATGAATCATGGTTTTCTTATCACACTATAATACATAGACAAATATCTCTTATAATAGGAATAGGAGATGCACCATCTCTTAATATGATAGATATAAATGATAGAATACAAGTAGAAGAATGGCAACAAAACCATCAGAACTTACACCAGCAAATTTCGAGGATAATAGGAATATGATAAGGATACAAAGAGAAAATGTTAAAAATGTTTTAAAGGAAGCAGATCAACTGTTTGTGGAACACTACCAGGAGATCGAGGGAGGCAGGTCCACTGCTCCTTTAAACTTAAACAAGCAAAGATTAGTAGATATGCAGAATAACAACTCCATAGTTGTTATAACTGTAAGAAAAGATGGGAATATTATTGGATATTCTCTTTATTCGTTATATTATCCTCTTGAGTATTGCAAAACTATATTTGCTAATAATGAGGATATATTTATAAAGAAGTCAGAGAGAAAAGGTCACTTAGGTCTTAACCTTATTAGATTATCTGAGGAAGAGTTAAAAAATCTAGGGGTTAAAAAGATAAATTACAGCGTAACTCCTGTGGTTGATTTCTCTCCAATATTAAAAAGAGCAGGATATGAGATTAATTGTGTTAAATACTCTAAATATTTTGAATAAAGGATATTATCATGTGTGATGGTGGCGATGTAGGCTCATCTGTAGACGTTTCTTCCTCTACTCCTGACTTTAGCTCAGGACTTGACAGTGCTGGGTCTGGATTATCTGGATTTGACTCCTCTGGATACACTGGATTGTCTGGAATAGACCCTATACATGCCGTAGACTCTGTTAATTCATTGTTTCCAAGCATGGGAAATGGATTTAATGATTTCTATGGAGGACAGTTCTCTAACCCATTTGGATTTGATCAGGGATTATATACAAACTTTGATCAGAGCAATGTTCCTTATTCTGATATTGGTAATAATGAAGGTGGTTTTTCATTAAACACACTTCCTTCTAGTGAAGGATATGGTATAAATGGTATAGGAAATAATAATATATCATCAAATGCGCCAGGATTAATAGACAGGGTATCTGGAGGGATTAACAATACATTGGGAAATCTAGGAATGGCTATAGAGAAGAATCCATTGGCAGCTTTCTCTTTGTTAATGAATTTGGGCAGGAACATATCCGCTCAAAGACAAATGTCTGATCTTCAGAATAGAAGAAATTCTGCAATTTCTGGACAGCAAAATGTCCTTGGTCCTCTACAGCAGAATGCTGCTAATATTGTCAATTCCGGAGCTCCATTGTCTTCTTCTCAGAAGTCAGTAATAGATAGTGCCATAGACCAGCAGGAGCAAGTAATTACCGGTCAGATACAACAACAGGCAGTTAATAGAGGGATAGGAGTTGACTCTCTAATGGTTCAGCAGCAAATTAATTATGCGAAGTCCCAGCTTGAACAGCAGAGACAGTCACAATACCAATCTCAGCAACAGCAAAATATGGCACAGGCGTTAAGCCAATTGGGCATGTCAACAAACTCAATAGCATCCACAATAAATCAAATGAGAGACATACCGGCAGTGTCTAATTCTTCTGATATATCTGCATTGCTATCCCAGTTGTCCAAAGGGAAATGATAGGAAAAGAAATGAATCAGGAATTTATTAATTCTTTAAAATCATTGGAAGAGCAAAATGGTCTTCCATTAGGATTATTAAATGCTGTTTTATCAACAGAAAGTGGCATGAACCCCAATGCTGTATCTCCTAAGGGAGCTAAAGGCATAGCACAGTTCATGCCTGCTACTGCTAAGCAATACAATGTGAATGTTAATGACCCAAATTCCAGTGCCCAGGGCGCTGCTAAAATGCTTGGTGATTTATACAGGCAAACAGGAGGTAATTTAGACCAATCATTGGCTAGCTGGAATTGGGGACAAGGCAATGTTGCAAATAAAGGCATGGAAGCCATGCCCACTGAGACAAGAAATTTTATTGATAAAGTAAAGTCCCAGATGGGAGGTAGTAGTTCTCCAGCAGATAATAGTAATGAATTCAAATCAATAGATTTTTCTAAGCTTAGATCTGATATTTCAAATATAGAAGAAAAACAAAAAGAAAGTTTAGACAAATTCAATGCATTGCAAGGTGGTATAGAGGGAAATATTTCTGATATAGAGAAATCTATTCCAGAGCATCCAATGAGGGCAGACATACCTGAATACAAGCCCAAGCCGATGATTGATACACAAGATTATCAAGAATTTACATCTTTAATGTTCGCTATGGCAGCCATAGGAGGTGCCCTTACTCATGGTAAAGGTGGTGGATGGATAGCAGTAACAGACACACTGAACAATGCTCTTGAGGGTTTTGCAAAGGGCAACATTGAGAAGTACAAGCGAGGAGTTGAAGAATACAATATAAAATATAACGAGGCTATCCGTCAGCAAGATCAATACAATAAAGAATTTAAAGATACCATAGACAATAAAAGAGAATCAATAAGAAACCAATTAGCTAGGATAGAAATTGCAAGTAGGTCATATGGCAACACTCAGGCGGCATTATTGGCTCAAAAGGGTGATATATTTAAATTAGCAGAAATGCAACAAAAACAAGATGAATTTACCCAGAGAATAAAAGACTCTCACGAGAAAATGAAAATAATGCTTGATCAAAAGGCAGTTGAAAGAGAGTTTAAATTAAAACTTATACATGAAAGAGCATCTCAGTTGAGAGATATTCCTTCAACATCTATTGCTAAACTTGCTGCTCTAAATCAATCTGTTGTTGGTCTAAAGACAGTTATAGATGATGCTGAAAGCAATCCAGAATTATTAAAAGCAACATTTAAAGTTCCATTCTGGAAAGATGCTGAGAAATTTCAAATGGATCTAAAGGCTGGTTCATTACCATCTATTCTTACACCAGAAAAAAGTAGTAATATGAGCGAGACTGAGTATCAAAAACAAGTGGATTTTTGGAGACACGTAAGCACTGTTGTTGAGAGATATGCAGTTGCAACATCTCCTTCAAGGGCTTTTGGTGTTCTTCAGTTCTTTCAGTCTATAAAGCCTCAGTCTAGCGATGCTCCTGCCCTTGCAATGACTGGTTTTAGAAGATTCTATAAGGAGTCTCAGGATTCATTAAAGATGTGGGCGGACACATATGCCAAGAATCCTGCACATAAAGGTCAATTAGATACATTCCTAGAAGGAACAGGAGTTAGTGTGGATAATAATTCACATCAAGAAAAAATAGTAGATTTTAGGAGCCTAAAATGAAGGTAAGACTACCCGATGGTACCGTCATTGATAACGTGCCTGATAATATAAGCAAAAGTGATCTAGTAAAGACTCTTAAGAATAATGGAATGTCCGTGCCTAATGAATGGTTGTCTTCTGATCAATCTCAAAATAGTGACGCTATTGAGTCAAAAGCAGCGCAAATGGCATCAGAAGGGATGAATACATTAGATAAATTCCTTGTTGGAGCAGGAAAATCTATGTCAGAGCCTATTGATGCATTAACTCAACTATGGGGTCATATAAGTGGAAAATCAAAAGAAGAACTATTAAGTATGGAGAAAAAAAGAAAAGAAGATGAGAGACTGTATGAGAAGGGACCAGGAAAGGATACATCTGGCAAGGTGGGTGAATTTGCAGGTGAAGCTTCTAAAATGGCACCATCCCTTTTAATGGGCTCTGGAATGCCATCTCTTATGGCGCAAGGAGCGGTTCAAGAGTCTTTAAGACCTGTGGATGAAGGCGAGTCATTTGTTGAGAACAAAGCCAAGCAGGCCGGCCTTGGCGCAGCAATTGGGGCAGGTGCAAAAGTAGGTGGAGATGCTATAGCAAAAGGAATTGGAAAGGTATCTTCTCCTTTTTCCCATCTTGCATCTGAAACATCAGAAATATCAGCTAAAAAAGCAATGTCTATGGGCTATAATATAATGGCAGGTCAGACACTTAAAGAAGGAACTACGGCAAGAGCCATTAGATCATTAGAAGGATCTTCAGGCAAAGTAGCAAGAGATAATCAAAAGAAGCTTAACTCAGATATCCTAAAAGAATTTGGTGTAACTGGCAATGAAATAAATGAAGAAACAATAAGAAACGGAAAGAAGATGGCTGATGAATTATTTGAAAAAGCCACTAAGGGAGAAAGCATACATCTAGATTCAGAATTCAGAAAATCGCTAGTAGAAGCAATAAAAATAGAAGAGGGCAAGGTAGACAGCCTGCAACATAAAAAGTTTATGGACATACTAGATGATTTTGTAACAAAAATACCAAGAGTAGGTCAGGGAAATTTAGTAACAGTAAAGGTACCTCCAAAATTATATCAAGAAATGAGATCCAGTCTAGGTGATTTATCTCAATCAGCCATGACAGAGGGAAACTACAATCTTTCTAGAAAATATAAATCCATTATGTCTGAAATGGATAATAGCGCAGAAAGATATATGAAGGCAGGAGATAAGGATCTATGGGATGATGCTAGAAAAAAATGGCACATATGGTCCATACTACGTGATGCATCTTCTAGCGGTGCAATTAAAAATGGTGATATAGTACCATCAGAGTTTGCGAAACTAGTCAAGGCAGAGAGTGATACTAAATGGGCACTTGGCAAGAGTAATAGCAAGATTTTTGACCTAGCAAAAATGGTTGATAAATTCCCTAATGCATTTTCCGGAAATCAAAAAAATATACCGGCAGAAGGAGTAGGCGAATTAATTACAAAGGGAATTGGATCGGCAGGAAATATTGCATCTATGGCAACAAAGCCAGTTCTGGGTTCTAAATTAGGTCAATCAGTAATATCAAATAGAACTGAAAAAGAAATTAATCCTGATATGATAAAAAAAGTATTGTTAAACTTAGGGATAGGTATAGATTGATATGGAAACTTCTCAAAGAAAAATTGATGCTCTTCTTGGGAAAGCAATGAAAAAAGCAGAATCAATCGATGCAAAGTTAGAGGACATGCTGGATGTTCTTAAGGTGGCAATAACATGGGAAAAAGTAAAGAATGGATTGAACGAGGACGAGGAAGGCTCATTTTTTAATACACAAGAACCAAAGGGCAAACCACTTAAAGAATCAACTTATGAGGATGAAGAAAATGAATGAAGAAATTGTAGAGTCTCAAAATAAGATAGCTATGATACTTGGTATAGCTCTTAAGTCATTATCCACAAGGATAATAACTATTCTCTGTGTACTTCTAAATTTTTCTATGTTTATGTGGATAATTTATGAACCATCTACTCAGAGGATGATTTCTTCTTCAATATTTGCAATATTTTCTCTTGTAGTGTTAAATATTGAGAGAAAACAAATTACTAATTAATGAAAGGATTGAAATGAGAAGCGACTGGAACAAACAGCATAAGGTTGAGTGCACAATGGACTTTAGCAACAGAACAGATATTATGGGAAATAATATTAGTCCGAAACTTCCCATTCCAAAGAACCCTGGACTTGGTGCAGGGAGAAAAGGACCTTCTGAATTCTTGCAATGTACTAATTATCCTTATTTTGATACTCCTCAGCCTACTATTGGCAATACTAGGAGAAAGAAATGAGTAATCAGGCATTCCAATCTCAGGGCAATACAGTGGTTCTTACCCCTACCTCTACTCAGGTAGGGCCTACTCAAGTGCAAGGAATAAGTAGCTCGTCCTACAAGATACAAAATGTTGGACCTAACACTGCATTTTATGTTGCATCTGCTGGTGTAATTCTTAACGGCGTAAGCACTGCCCCTGCCGTTACTGTTACTATTCCTGTTTTTGGTACTCCTGCTAATGGCATTCCCATACAATCAGGGGCTACTCAAGTGATAACAGCACCTCCTAATTGCTGGTTTTCTGCTATTTGTGCATCTACGCAAAGCGCAACTGTGTACATAACTCCTGGAGAGGGCAAGTAATGATAGTCCCATATGGAGTCCCATTAACACTAGTGGGGAACAATGATGTTTCATTACCCTACTACGTGGGTAACAGGATAGCCACAGTCATACTAAGTTCTTCTAGTGGTACTACACCTGTGGTAGCATTTACAGGTAATCCTTATTACTATATAACAAGATTTTATGTAACTGTTGATCCTATATGTACAGCTGCGTCATCAGGCATGGTAGAAGTTCGTGCAATTGATTCTAATCTTGGTGTAATAGGAAGAACTAGGATATTCCTGCCTAATTCTGTAAATCCAAATCAATTGAATGTATTGCCGTCACTTGTTACTACTAGTGATTACGGATTTTTCTTTATTTCTCCATCAGCAAATAGTACTGTGTCAATCGCTATGGACACACCGTTAACGGGAAGTGGTATAATAAGAGTTACAACTAATTACGGGTTTACATCTCAGCAAGGTTCTTGACATGAGCAATCAGGCATTTCAGTCAACAGGAAATACAGTTGCCCTTAGATGCAATGCCGCCCCTTCCTCATCTGGACTTGTTGTTATAGGCAATGGCTCATCGTCAAGCTACCTGATACAAAATTTAGGAGGTGGAAGGGCTTACTATTTGATGATGCAGAGTGTTTATCTTGGTAACGGGATATTCTCACCTGCTACAGGAACGATAACAAATCCAAACATAGGCGGCAATGGATTTGTACTTCCTCCCTTTTCTCAACAAGTAGTAATAGGACCTCCCAATGCAACATTTTTTGGAATATCTCAAATTGGACTTGCTACTTTTTATATTACACCCGGAGAAGGAGTTCTGGTTTAAGGATTAAAAATGGAAAAACTAACTGATGATGAAGTAAGAAAGTTAAGAGAGGTGGCAGATACATGGGACCAAGTTCATATGGCGACTAGGTTTCTATTGTGTACTGGGAAGATACTGGGATGGGTATCAGGTATTGTGATATCAATCACATCTGTTATAGTTCTATTTAAGTCAGGAGGAAAGTAATGGAATACAGCAAAAATGGTATTGAACTGACAGCGAGATTCGAAGGATGCAAACTCCTAGCATATCAGGACTCTGTTGGCGTATGGACCATTGGCTATGGACATACCAAAGGTGTGACAAAAGGTATGTCGTGCACTCAGCAGCAAGCAGAGGAATGGCTAAAAGAGGACGTCATGGATGCAGTAAGGGCAGTTAACAAGTACGTTAAGGTTGACCTAAGTCAAAATCAATTTGATGCTCTTGTGGACTTTACCTTTAACCTTGGCTCTGGGTCCCTATCTTCTTCCACTCTTCTTAAATATTTAAATAAAGGCTCATTTGATTTGGCTGCAAATGAATTTGAGAAATGGTGTCACGCAGGAGGGAAGGTTCTGAAAGGACTGTACGCACGTAGAATTGCAGAGAAAGAGATGTTCTTAAAAGGCAAGAAGGAAGAGATTTAAGCTTAATCATATCAGGAGTGTAGTGCAATGAAAGTGAACTTTATGCCTCTTATTACTGGTGACGATGACCTGACAGTGGAGCCTGCTTACGTTTGGTGGACTGTTGGTGTAGTTAGCTACTTAGTACTTACTGCATTTAATTTGTACAAAGGGATTCCTGTTGGCTTGCAGGAATTTTCAACTGGATTTGGTATCGTTCTTGCTTGTGGTGGAGCAGGTAAGCTAATGGGGAAGTGAAATGTTTAATTTTTTACCTTGGTGGACTTGTCCTTTATGTGTTCTGATTTTCTCTGCATCCTCTGGGGGATTTTGCTGGTACCAGAAGGGGAAGATTGATCAATCTGCTATGGATCAATACAGGGCACAAGTAAGCCTGGCACAAGCACAATTTGAAAAGAAGTACATTGAACTGAAAGACAAGCAACTTCAAATCACACAAAACTCGGAGAAAAAGCATGAAGCTAATATTTCCTCTGTTCGTTCTTACTACTCTAAGCTCTTGCAGCAGCGTTCCACAAGTAGTGGCGGGGAAGTGCCCTCCATTCCCTCATCCCCCGGAAGTATTGATGAAATCCCCACCGACGCTTTACCTCTTGCCGGACAGTGCGCAGAAACAACCCAGCAATTAATAGATCTTCAAGACTGGGTATCGAATCAAGAAGAAGCTGAATAATAGTAAAAATAAAGGGGCATATGCCCCTTTTTTATTCATACCTTTTAACCCATATCTCCTTTCCGTTTTTTGTTTCTTTTGAGTTTATCTCAAGTATCCCAGCTTCTCTAGCAGAAACTATCATTGACTTGAAATCATCCCATCTTGGGACAGAGTTTATCATTTTCTTATACAGATCTTGCATTTTAATTGATTCATTGGGCTTCATATGATCAAGTATGTTATCAATATGAAATGGGGACTTCGCTTTCATCAGTATATTTATTACTTTATCTCTCTGATGGTCAGTGTCATTAAGAATAGATATGGCTTTCTCAAATATCTCCCCTGTTATCTTGAGCCTTCCGCTTTCAGTTATTGACTCACATGATGCAGCAAGGCACATCGATACCTTAACCACTTGTGTCTGTCTTCTTTGCAGGACCTTGCTCTCCCCAGACCTGCACTTCTCCTTTATGTCCTTGTACCAAGACCTTCCTATGTCTCTGGCTTCATTTGTTAGGAATGATGGTCCTGATATTTCAGATATGAACTCAAGATCCTGTATCAGCTTTATCTTGGTGTCCTGGTCTTCATCCGATACCATTTCATCCACCCAGGCAATGTCCCTGACACCTTTATCTGCATACAGAAATATTATTCTAGAAAATAAACCATCACCTATCATGGAAGGTAGCATATTATTTCTTATCCACTCAGGAGTAGTACAAGAAATAAGGTTTAGAATAGGATTCTCAACATACTCACTGCCATTAGATTTTGTAGACTTGTCTATTTCCTCCCCATCATACATATCAATCATTTGTTGGCAGAAAGAAACATTTGACGGATCAAAGAATACCCCTAGCTCTGCTGCATATACATACAGTGGTGAGTGAATTTCCTTTTTCCCGTTGTGCAACTCTACTTCTTTTTGGTTTGTCTCAAAGAATTTTATAAGCCCTTCCCACGTTACTGTTTTGGGACCAAATCTTATATCAGGCACTTTCTTTAGCAGTTGTATAGCAGGTCCGACTGTAGAGGACTTCTTTATCTCTTCAGGAGGCCCCACAAAGATAGTGTACAAGTTTGGGTACCACTTGTACTTTTTCATGTCAAGCCATACTTTTCTCTCTAATGCTCCTGAGATTATGGAAAGCCCTGCCCACAAGTGCATATGAGTAGGGGCCTCTGTCACATCCGAAAACTTAACGTATGCGTCTAGCCAGTTTTCAAAATTTCTCATTCATTAATCTCTCCCCAATTATTTTTTATGAATCTATAGGAAACATCATATCCTAGTCCAAATGAATTGGAACGATTAAAATCGCATGATACTATAAGCATATCAATATAACGCTTAAATTTTTCTGAGAATTCGTTACTTACTTGGAAAAGTATTTTTCCATTATCTACAAAAACCAAATCTAGATATACAAAATCAACTATAGTTATTATTTTATTTATTATAAAGTTTACGCTAGAATCAACATACCATCTTGCCATGTTCTTTACTGTAGATGGTCCCTTTTCTCCAAGTACGTATATTTTTCTTCCAAATGCATTACTAACTACACCTTTTCCTATTATCGATGATCTTATATGATTATGAAATTCATAAACCTTTTTGTTCTGCCTAATAAATTCCTTTTGCTCTTTACTAACTTGTAAAGTACTCAGTCCACTGCGTCTTGAAATCTCTGCTATGGTTTCCATGTAAAATGATCCCATGGAGACTTCCCAATTGCACTCTCCATCGAAGTCAAACTTAGGAGATACGCTTATCTCAACCAAAATCGTACCAGGATCTGGAACAAACATCGTCTTTAGAAGGGGTGGTGTATTATTCATACTGCCTCCGTACCCGAATGATGTCTCACGTACAACGATTCTATCATCAATTGACCCTGTAACGTCGAATAAACAGTGCAATCTACCTTCTTTAGTAAGTTTTATAGAGTCTATGACTTTGATAGCCTTTATCAATTCAAGTGCTTTTACTATGCGAGAGGTAAGAGGTCTGAGTAACGGCTCATTTTGCCCTATCCTGGATATTGCTTCTTCTGTAACGCTTGCCTTCCAGATCTTTCCCACTCTCTTCTTTATTTCTGCCTGTCCAAGATACTTATAGAATAAATCATTTAATTGTTTTGGTGATCCTATATTTATTGGAAATCCAAGCACATAACCAATCCATTCTTCTATTTTTAAAATTTCCCCCTCCACTAATTTCTTTGCCCTTTTTTTGTCTGCCAATCTAACCGAGCACCCTTTTAAGGTTAGATTAAATAGAGTCTCGCTTAGCCTATTCTTGAGATCAATTGTCTGCAAAAATGATTCTGATTTTTCTGCTCTTTTGATTTGCTCTTCATAGATTTCCATGGTATTCATGCAGTCATATGCATTGTATTCCCAGTACTCTACTTGGCTTTCATGATCAAATAGCTTGTTTTTCCAGTACTTGTAATTTTCACAGTAAATAGAAGACAGGAATGCAAGATTTTTTTTGTTAGCAGAGTCCCCTTCGCTAGGAAACATTGCGTGGTGGTTGATCATTGTATCACTTTTGACATTTGGTACAAACATCCACTGGTTTAATATGTATTGTCTCTCATGATTGCCGTTTTGACATATTCCATGAAAATTAGGATGTGTCATTACTTTGTACAAAAGGAAAAGTATTTCTGATTCCTCTTCAGCGCCCCAGTAAGGGGTCATTCTGTCCTTATCCCAAAATGGAATCACTAAGGCAGAGTTCTTGTCTACTGAAATGCCAATAGTATCTATATATCCGCCTGGGTTTTCTATATCAAATGAAGCAAAAAATTTATTACTAAGCTTGTTTCTTAACATATTATTTAATGAGCTTACTACATCTTCAAATGATGGGCCTAGGCAAATGTTCTTGCTATTGACTGGAAAATCTGGTGACTGTCTATGTCTTGATGCTCTTTTAAAATCTGATATACATATATCTATCCATTCTTTATGATAAAGCATTTCTCTTGGGTGAACTGTTGGTATGACTTTGATCTTAGGTCCTAAGATACTTGCCTCAAGACTTCCACGCCAGTCTGTGATGCCGTACTCGCCAGTAAGGGACCACATGGCCACGTTTCCTAGTGCAATGATGACAGATGGCCTAACCTCCTCGATCTCCTTCTGTAGGCACTCTAGCGCCCCAGCAATCGAAGCTTTAACCATCATACTGTTCATCATCACATGTTCAGATGTTACCTCCCTTTTATTCTTTGCAAAAATTGACTCAGGATCATCAATTTCCTTGCCATATTTCTGTGATGTAATTCTTGTCTTAAATACATTTGTTATGTAGCATTCCTCTCTTTTAATTCCAACCTTATTTAATAATGCATTCAATATAATACCAACATCTCCTGAAAAAGGGACTCCATAATTTGAATCTATTAAACTTGGAGAATCACCTATTATCATTATATTAGAATCTTTCGGTCCTGTATGTAGTATTGTTCTTGGCATTTATTTTCTCCGTATTTATCATAAAAGCAATGCTTGCTTCCTTTTCTATGAGTAAACCAGTACCCTTGGCAATTGCAAGAATATCTCCAGTTATTTTTTGATCTGTTTTGCATCCATTTATCTACTCTAAAGTCCCTTTTTCCGCACAACCTGCATTTAGGGATTATTTTGTAGCATTCAGGATGATGCCTAAGAACTCTCCTTGTACAGCATACCCTGCACCTGCAATGAAACTTTCTGCAAGAACATGTCATGATAGGCCTTCAAATGGGTCTATGTCTTTTAGTCTATCATTGTTGATTGATTTTTTACCCTTCTTTAATTCTTTAGACTTCCTACTGGCAAACATTGCAGATTCCCTTCCTTTTGAGAAATAAGATACTATATCTCTCATATCATCCATTGAAAGACTTCCTTCCCTTGCCTTTTCTCTCATTTTTTTTACAAAATCATCCATTATGATCTCTACTTTCCCGTTGATCCAAATCCGTTAGACCCTCTATCAGTACAGCTAAGATCTTCTGATTCTTCAAATTCTGTATTCCATACCTCTATAAGCATTCCTTGGGCTATTTTGTCTCCTGCATATATCTCTGTTTTGTTATTTATATTGTCTGTGCATAGCTTTATTAGCAACTCACCTCTGTAATCACTATCTATCACTCCGACACAATTACTTAATCTTATGTCACTATTAAATCCATGACCGCTCCTGCTGTATATCATCATTGCGTATCCATCAGGAATCTCAAAGCTTAGGCCAGTACTATACACAACTCCATTGCCTACTATCTTACATTCCCCAGTTGTTCTTATATCAAAGCATGCAGAGCCTCTTGTAGAGTATTCCGGAGTCCGTGCTATAGGATTTAGTTTCTTGATTTTAATCTTCATTATGATATCCTCAGTTAGTCATGTAAGTGACTTCCATACGACTTAAGATCTCTATTCCTGTAAAAAACATAATCAATAGCTAGTTTTTTATTTTTAAATAATTCCAATGCTAGTGATGGATCTGCGAAATAGGACCCATAAAAATTCACTACCCACTTACCTTGCTCTTTAAATATATGTACCTTGCCTTTTTTGCATTCTTCTCTAAGGGTTTTATTCATTATCTATCTCCATAATGTCAGAGGCCATTGGCCCCTGACATTTCTACCAATTACATCCCGTCGAACTCGGATGTGTCAGGTTTATATACTTCAAGGCTTGCTGCACCTCTTTTATCAACAAGCCTAAGGTTGCGAACTATTTTATCTTTTGCTTTTGGCTCTTTGATTCCCTTTGAAATTTCTGTTGCAGTAAGGTTTGTTTGAGGATGGAAAACGCATTCTAAATTGAAATCATCCTTACCTTCTTCACTGATGGTATGGGAAAATACTAGACCGATTTTCTTTCCTTCAAGCACTGGATAGAACGTAGCAGATACTTTCTCACCCTTTTCTTCTACAGTTCTTTCCTCTGAATCAAGTTTTTTAACGTTTAAAATTCCCATGATGTAATCAAGCCATTTCTTTCGATAATATACAGTGCCGTCTGCTCCTTTAATCCAAAGGCTGAACGTTAGGTTTCCTTCACTAGATTTAAAGTAAAACCTAATCCCGTGAGTGCCTTTGGAGGATTTTACATACCGTACTGCTTCAAACTCACCAACGTAGGCGCCCATAGTGTCAATACGGTTAGCTCCCTTATCTCCATTGGCGATTTCAGCTTCGTCTACTACATAACTGTCAAATTCATTCATGATAAGCTCCTATACTCTTTCTCTAGTTACTTTTACATCAGAACCTTCAACCATAAGAAGAGTTAAATTCTCTTTTATATTGGCATTTTTTACAACTACGCTATATCCTCCTAGCTCTTTAGAGTCCTTCTTAAATACAACACATATGTCATCCCCATCATTTACTATTGAAACAACATCGTACATATCTGCAATTAGCTCATCTTTTATGTTTATTAGCATATTAGTCTCCAGAGTAAAATTCCTTAACCTTCTTTACAACATAATCAAGGTCGTTGGGTATCATGTAATCAAACATCCCATCTGGGCTTTTCGCTGGATCTCTTCCGTCTGTTTGAGTCCTAAAATTGTACTCTCTGCTCTCTCCTTGTATGTTAACTACCGTCCTTAGCACTATGCTAAAAAATCCAGGTGGAGTATTTATTTTTTCAGTTTGCTTTCCAACTGTTTTTACTATCACCTTGCCTTCATCATCAAAGTCAGGATGCCACATAAAAAATACAAAACAATCATCAGACAGGGAATTAGCTGTCATCATTATTTTGTATATGTCTCTTGCAATTTGTCGATACTCCTCGAATATGGAATTGCCTCTTTGCTCCGCCTTATCCATTAGTCTGTTTGACATAATGAACTGAACATCATCTATGATTATTACCTTCCTCTTGGTGGACTTCATTATGGAACATATAGTATCTGCGTTGTCAGTAACTACCCTGTTTCCTGTTGGACACGTCTCTTTATTGTATATTTTCCATTTTGCCGCACCTTTAAATGGTAGCTGCTTAGGTATAGACTGTATTAGGAGAGTATTTTCTATATCCAAGCCTCTCATGCTTGTAGACTTTCCAGTACCACTCTCTCCAAGTATCATTATGCTAGTTGCTGTCATGTCATGCCCCTGTATTACGTTTCATTTTCTAGTTTGCTATATATATAATAATAATCGCATTCCAAAAGATCTTCACTAAATCCAAGTTCTCCGTAATCATTACAAGTTTCTAAAATTTCATCGTCAAAATAAACCATTAATAATTCTTCTCCTACTATTTGGTAGTGTTCCATGATATTCCTATTCTAATGGATTCCATCTTACTTCTTTCCATTCAGGCTCGGGTAGGTTCATACAAATTGATCTGAAGTCGCATCCCCTGTACTCATTACATGCATTTCCAAATGATTTAAAGAACTTATTATTATTATATGAGTGAACCATGTCCTTTGCAATTTCAATCATATTTTCTTCCCAGCTTAATACTGTTTTATCATCTATTCTTACAGTTATCTCAGGAAGGTCTACCAATGGGTCTATTCTTTTTTTACCCATAACTAGTTTTCTTATTTTAATTCCATCTATTTTGTGCCCCATTTTTTCAGACGCCCATTTATACCCTATCATCTGCCAATCTAAGTCGTAATCATACATCCAGTTGGCACCAAAAAGCATTTTGGTTGTCTTTTCGTCTACAATCCAAGTTCCTTCCTCCTCTGACATTGAGAAAAATGGATCTGGATTTTTTTCTTTTGCTATCATATCAAATCTTCCAGAATATAGTATTTCATCACCTGTATCTGGATTATTGACTCCAATACCAAAAGAAAATTTACATTCCACTCCGAGTTCAATAGGGACTAATCCAAAATTATTGTCTAATGGGTATTTTTTAAAATAAAGATTAAATATTTCTTTGCATCTTGATATTGATTTAACGCTTTCAGGAACGTCATCACCATATACGTCAATCATCTTAAGTATTCCATTTTCTATAGCGTCAAAATCTGACATTCCCTCCATGTAAAATAGCTTTCTAGTAGTCTCCATCCCTGATGCTATGGCCAGGCCCACATTAAGATCGTGAGAGTTTCCATCTGCAGGCCTCTTCCCCATGAAATATTTTTGCATTGCCGAGTACCTGCATCTTGTCCACTCTTTCATTATTGTGCTGTCCAATACAGCTGGGAATCTCATATCAAACATAATCACTCCCTATTATTATGTATTTCAGAAACCATTCTATTGGACTCTATTGTCACTTTAATAAAGTCTCCCTTTTTTATATTATTAAATCTAGCCCATTCTGACGGTACATGTATAAAGAAATGAGAAAAATCCTCATCATATTCTTTTTTTTGCTTACCTACCTTTAGAATTTTATATAACTTATAATTATTCATCTCTAGTCCTATTTTTAGAATTAGTGAGATTGGTAATATATTCGTACATTAAGGATGAAGATCCTGATGATATCGATGTTCTGTCGAAGCTACTACCATTAGTGTGTGATTCTCTATATACGGTTTTTTCCCCATCTAGTACTGGTATTTCCTTTGGGTAATATAAGTAGTATAATTCATTGCTGCATGGTGAGAATTTATTATTAAATTCAATCTCTTCTTTTGTTCTTGTTCTTGTCCTAGAATTATGCTTACTTATGGACTTTTTTTTCTTATATATCTTATACAAATCTTCAGTAGTAAGAGAGTCTAAATATTTTATATTTTCTTCTAGTCTATCAGGCACTTTCATCTTCTCATATATTATTTTTTGAATCATTTGTCTAGATGTTCCTGCCATATATCCGAATTTTTCAAATGTTAAATCGTGTTTTTCTTTGATTCTGATCATATCTAACCAGTCCATTTCGAATCCTCGTATGTTATTGTGAATCATTTCGGTAAAATAGCCCCAGTTAGATCAACTCCGCTAAGATTAGTACCAGTTAGAACAGCACCGGTAAGATCAGCCCCGGACAGATTAGCTCCGGTCAGATCTGCCCATGACAGATTAGCACCGATTAGATCTACCCCAGTCAGATCGGCACCGGATAGATCCGCCCCGACCAAAGCAGCATAATATAAATTCGATCCAGACAGATCGGCTCCAGCCAGCGTATCGGCTTCAACAGTGCGCATTACCATCCCAGTGTACTTGTGTTTAATTTCGATCATTTGATTGCTCCAGTTAGATTAGCTAACGCTATAGCAAAATGAATCATCTCCCATATGGAAATCGTGCCTCATTCTCAAGAAAACTGTTTGCCCAATCTCCGCGCAATTCAGTTGGTATATTTTCTATCGCATATTTCATCATGGAAACAAACTGCCCTCTATTCTGCTCATACCCACACCTATTGCCCAACTCGATAACTCGAATCGCCGCTTTTGCGGCGGCCTCACCGAGTGAGGTGATTTGACTATCGGACATTTTCATTTGGTCGCCCCCGTTAGATCAGCCCCACCTATGATAGCCCATCGTAGATTGGCTTCAGACAGATTAGCATCAGACAGATCAGTCGCAGTAATTTTAGCCCAACGGAGATCAGCCCCACGAAGATTGGCCCCATACAGATTGGCTCCACGGAGATCAGCATATCGCAGATCAGCCCCACTGAGATTAGCACCACGAAGATCAGCCTCGACTAATGTGTCATCATCAACGGTATATATGACATTACCGATATATCTGTGCTTTATTTCGATCATTTGATTGGTCCAATATATGGTGTATCAGTGAAACAGTACCCCGACCTGATACACCATAACATTAATTATCTTATAGTTACAGTTAGATCAGAATCAGTCAGACTAACATCAGTTAGATCAGCCTCACGCAGATCAGCCCCACTTAAATTAGTCCTATATATAATAGCTCCACGTAGATTAGCCCCACGAAGATTGGTCTCAGTAAGATATGCCCCACGAAGATTGGCCACAGTTAGATCCGCATCAGTAAGACTTGCCCCACTAAGATCTGCTCCACTAAGATCTGACCAGGACAGATTAGACCCGCGTAGATCTACTTCACGCAAATCTGCTTCTCTAAAATCTACCTCACTCAGATTTGCCTTAATAAGATTGGCCCCTCTTAAACAGGCCCCTCTAAGACTAGCTCCAGTAAAATTAGCTTTATCCAGATCTGCCGCAGATAGATTAGCACCAGTAAGATTAGCATCACTTAGATCAGATTTGCACAATTCAACCGCAGTAAGATTAGCACTGCAAAGATATGCTTCAGTAAAATTAGCTTTAGTAAGATCCGCAATACAAAAGTTTGCGCCTGCTAGATTGGCCCCAGTGAAATTAGCACATAACAAATTATATCCAGCAAAATTAGCATATTCTAGATTAGCCCCAGAAAAATCAGCGCCTATCAGAGTGTCTGCATCTACAGTATACAGAACCTCGCCTGTAATTTTGTGTCTAATCTTAATCATTTGAATGCTCCAGTCAGATTAGCCCCACTAAGATTAGCACCACGAAGATTAGCTTCACGTAGATTAGCCTCACTCAGATTAGCTTCACGAAGATCAGCTTCACGAAGATTAGCTCCAATCAAATTTGAAAATGATAAATCAGACATTAAAAAGCAAGCATTAGTTAAGTCAGCATTAGACAGGATGGAATCATCTAAAATAGCACCTTTTAGAATGGCCCCTACTAGA
>JACCDR010788778.1_pt1 | contig 32807 bp, 21 predicted proteins | sample 7446431 | NCBI WGS metagenome assembly JACCDR01 (sample SAMN15323443, study PRJNA562643) | freshwater metagenome | isolation source: river surface water | place: USA:Blue River Watershed | collected 2017-08-17
GAGCTATCTGTGAGCAGTTTCTCGTCGATTGCTTTTCCAGATGAGTCGACAAGAGCACCCGTTTTTTCATCCAAATAAACTGCCTTGCCGGAGGAGTCGACTACCGGTTTCCCGCTGGCGTCCAGCACGCGACCTTTTTCGTCAACGAATACATCTTTGCCGTTGAAATTCAGTGCTTTGCCATCTTTTCCGTTAAGTTTTTTAGCTGACGCGAGCTCTCCGCCAATTACATTTCGAGTTTGTACACCCGTACTAGACAGCCCTTTTGCTTTGGCAATCTCCCCCCTTGAATTGACTATCGAACCGTTAGATGCGAGAGAGAGTGACGATCCACTGTCATCACGAAGAGCGTTACCGCTGGAATCGAAAAGCAGACCATCTTTTCCTACATAAACAGTCTTACCGTTCATAGTTACCGCGGATCCATCAGGGTTTGTTAGCTTTTGTCTCGCTTCTAACGAGCCAGGCTTTACAGCATCGCGAGATTTAACGGTTAGAATTGGCTCTGTAACTGCCGCGCCAGATTTATCAACGAGGTCGCCATTCTCCGTAATAAATACGTCCCGTCCGTCTGAAGTCTTTATTGGTTTATTATTTTTATCAAAAAGACGTCCGTCAGCCCCTTTAAATACCTGCTGACCTTGATAGGTTAAAATATTGCCATTTTTATCGGTGAGTACCTTTTGTGTAGAAATATCTCCAGACGAAACCGCATTTTCCCCTACGACTCGCAGGCGAGAGTTGCCCACGACCTCTCCCGCTGAGTTTACGATATTTCCTTTATTGTCCACATAAAGACGACCACCATTATCATCTGTAATGGGGTTTCCATCCTCGTCTACGAGGGCACCATTTTCGCCCTTGAATACCGATTTACCATTGAATGTCACAACTCCACCAGACTTGGTAACTACCTGCTCACGCCCAGCCACGAGTCCATCTGAAACCGACTCACCCTTACGAGTTTTAAGGATTTCTTCTTTTACAATCTTTCCCGTTGAATCAACTATGCTGCCATCTCGATTGATAAATAACTCGCTGCCATCTTCGGAGGTAATCACACCTCCGTTTTCATCAACTAGACGACCGGCTGAATCCGTGAAAACTTTTTTACCGTTATAAAAAACAGACTCCCCGGATCCGGTGGTAACCGCTTTGCGGGTTGTTAGCTCCCCATTCTGTATAACACGATCACCAGCTCGTAATTCTACTCCGTCGATAACGCGACCAAATTCATCAACAATTTTTCCACCTTCATCCATAAAGGTGGCGCGACCATCTTCAGTTAAAATGGGATTGCCGTTTTCATCAAGGAGAGCACCATCTTTTCCGCGATAAACCGCTTTACCATTTAGCGTTATGGGTGATCCATCTTTAGTGGTTACGCGCTCAATATTGTTATCTGACAAAATCTTTTTGCCCTCCGCGGTGAGCAATACGCCATCCGCATCAGATAGCATTCCCGCTTGATCAATCAATCCTCCAGCCCTATCAACCAAGACCCCGTCCGTCGATAAGAAAACCTCTTTTCCGAATGAATCTATAACAACAGTTCCGTCGTAAGTCTTGAGTCCGCTCGAGCCATTATCGAGCTCTCGATCAAAATCCAAGAACGTATCCTTTGACTTAAATTGAATTGCTTTGCCTTCGCGATCAGCAAGAAGTCCATCGCCAGATGTAAAAATATCGGACTCACCTCGACGGGCAAGCGTTCCGCGCGACCCAAGTCGTGCACCACTGGCGGTATAAGCGACCTTCTCTGATGACTTAAGAAAACCAGATTGCACCTGCCCACCGCCTACGTCGGTAGCAAATTTCCCTGCATTTCCAAACCGAATCTCGCTACCCTGTCTGTTTACAACCGGTCCACCTTTATCAGTTAAAATACGCCCGCCCTGCCCCAGGCGGACCCCGTCTCCGTAGTGCAGCAATGCTTTACCATTCCCATCCACCAGTTGGCCAGATTTATTTTTGAAGACCTCTGTCTTCTCAAGACGCTCTATATCAACTAATGGCTGAGTTAGTTTTCCATCATTGTTGATTAGAATTCCGTCGTATGAAAATAAGATGCCTTCCGTCTTAAATCGTTCACCTGAAATATTTACGAGTTGCCCTTCATTATTTTGGAAGACATTCTGTCGCTCCCACGCCGCCTCAGCGCCATTTGCGTTAAGGAATTGACGTTCATCATTTCTAAACACAAACGAGCCAGAGTGACGTATTCCGCGCCCATCTAGCGTAACAGCCTGACCGTCTTTAGTAAGATAAAGATCCGACGATCCTGCTCGCTGCATATTGCCTGTTCGATTTGCATACTGCCCCGATCCAAGAATTACCTTACCTGTTTTATCGATAAGATCGCCGTGCAACTTAATTTGTTTTGTGTTTACGTCGAGAATCTGTCCGGATTTTGATAAGTACATCGCCTCCCCATCATTTGAAAGAACCCCAACGCCATTCTCGTCAAGAAGCACTCCCGATTTACTCATGGATACCGGCTTACCTCTGAATAGCAATTTCTCCCCAATTTCATCTACGAGCTGAAGATCCGTCGTGAGATAAATATCGGAGCCATCCACGCGCATTGCATCCTTTCGCCCTGAGCTGGCAAACGTTCCGCCAACTCTCTGCATCATCTCTTTAAATCGCTCCTCGCTCATCTGGCATTCGCACTCACCAATTGTCTTCCCGTCATGAGCGGATTCATCGGAAGATTCCTCATCAAATGAAAATGGGATTGCCACACCGTGCGGTTTTGCCCGAGCTGCATCCAGTGCGCGGCGATCTTTTTCACTCATCGCCCGACGGTATTCGGCTGTTGTTTTGACATCCGCCTCAGCATCGAGGCCGACCGCATCTACGCGGCCGGATTTCACATCCACCGGGTCCTCTTCAGTTAGAAATCGATAAAGTGCGAACGCCGATACAGACATAACTACTGTGATAGCGATTGATAAGAACGTGAATACGCGAGTTTCCGGTGCAAATAATCCCATTAATTGAGACGTTCGTTTTTTATCAGTTGCGCTCATTGTGGCCTCCCTCAGAAATTTGAATAGTCTTCTCTTGCCCGGTATCCGAAACCATGACAATTACCGGAATGTAAGCCATCTTGAAAGCACCGTACCCATTGGGTCCGTATCGATAGGATCGAGGGTGCGGGTTCGATGGTTGGTATGTCGATCGGACGTAAAGACTTTCTTCATGCTTCCAGGCATCAACATTTGGATCATTAGTTTTTAATTTCGTAAAGTCATCCGGTGGATCCGCTAGAATTAGCCTTCGCATAACGTCTGCATCATCCAATCCGGGAGTTCCAATATTTGCCAAAACCTTTGCATTAGGGCCTGGTTTATCGACCTGAAGAATTGGTGCTGGATGGTATATATTCTCCTTGGCGACCAGTTTTACAGAAATTACTGACGGCAATCCTTGCAGCACTATCGATAAATTTGTACTTCCAACCCCATAATCAGCAGAGCCCTTCAGCAAATTTTTGAACTCGTACTCTTCCAGAATTTCAATATTAAAATTGTTATGCATCTCAGATGCGTCAACAATAGGCCACGGCTCACCAGTCGAGTCAATGACAGTAATCATCGATAGGTTGTATGGGGTAATAAAAATCTGTGGCAGCTGCGCCTCCGGTCTAGTGGATATCTGAATAATCTCGTGTTTTTCTTGCGTGTCAGGGTTCATGTTTTTGACCGCGCCAGTCGAGTTGCGCCTGTTTTCATCGTATAACTCTCGCCTCTCTGTTGGGCTCAACAAAAACATCTTATCCATCAGAGACTCGAATGCCCGGTCTGAGAGCTTTTCTTTTGGAAGCTGGTCAACTTCTGTTTGCTGAGAGGTCATTTTAATTAAATCATCCGTTATGCTTGGATCCTTCGACCCTGAGTTTTCCTGTGCAGCACACACCATCGAAAAGCCCATTAAGCCAATGAACATCAATCTCATCGCGATTTACCCTCTTTGGTAACCAAGTACCGTGAAATTTGAATTCCATCTAAATTCTTTGTTTGATTTGAGCGAACGATAGTGATTTCAGCTTGAAGATCCGTGCTGCTAGACGAGTATTCTCCGCCAGCCATGGATTCACGGATTTTCATTGTGATGACCCAGGTCAATACGCCGCCGTCTTTTGATATTTTCTGTATCACAGGGGCTTCAGCAGGCTCTGCATACTTCACAAGCCGATCATTTTTAATTCGATCGATGGTCTTGTTGCCAATGAGTGTTTTCTGATACTCATTAAACGCCTCTGGAACGAAAAAATCGCTTAGACCGATTAAATGATCCCTGTAGTCAACGAATGAAAACCTCTGTAAATCCAGTATTCGTTTCGCAGCCCAGTCAAGAATTTCTGCTTCCGTCAACTCCGTTTGATCTAGAGGTCTCAACGTTACAAGATTGCCATTTGCATCTTGCAAATAACTTAAAGTCAATGGAGGTCTCGAATAACTAATTGCTAACGCTACTGCAAGAACTACCACCAAGGCGCTCATGACAAAGGCCAAATAAAATGACCACTTTGCAAAGGTGCGATAATAATAGCGATCCTCTAAAATCACCTGAGCGGAGGCCGGAACACTCTCTTGAGATTGGCTAATCGGACGGTTTATCTCACCCTCCTCTAGTTTTGCCAAAATTGCAGCATGCTTTTGTTCTTGATCAGACATTGAATTACCCTTTAACGTAAAATCGTTTTATTTGAAGGCCGCGAATGGATTTATCTCTCGTAGCTTCCGCAATCGTGACGACAACAACTCGCCGTTCGGTTTTTCTATCGCTAGTTGGCCCCTGTGTCGTCTGTAGCATTGATATCTGATATGTTCTTTGCACCACTCCAGATATAGTTTGCTTACGAATTAAGATCGGCGAACCGTTGTTAATTGCCGTGACAATAAGCAATTCATCCCTAATAACTGGCACGACATTAGTGTTAATGTTGTCTCGATATTTTCCGAAGCCATCACCATAGAAATACTTTTCCCTACTTGCGATTTGCTCTTCGTATCGATCAAATCGAATCGACATTAGATCGATAACAGCCCCCTTTACCCATCCAATAGCCTGCTCTTCTGTAACGGAGGGATTGACCAGCGGGGTGATTCGCTCATAGACACCATTTCGATTGGTGGTAAATGCCTCAATTGGTGGTGGTGCAGCTGTGATCTTCGATAGCGCGAAGACAAGCAGTGCAATACAGAATGCCATCGCCAGAGCATAGAGATTTAGCATTACCGTCCTATAGGCCAGCCGCATATTGTCCTTATGTATGCTCGCGATTACTTCTGCGGTTGGCCTCATTGCATTGTCTCGCATGTATGCATTGCAAGCCTTCCTGCGCACTCAATTGCGCATCGATGAAGCCCTATGCTGGCTGACTTTGCTACCACTAATCGCTGAGCAAGGCAGAGGCTTTCTGGCCACACTAATTCAGCTGATTCAAGGGCCCCATCGGGGCCCATCTCAAGAACAATCTCAATTTGGACTGCCTCTTTTAACTGGACCAGGTCATCCAGCGTGACGTCTTTGAATCGTGACGCCAGGTAATTAGACGTTCCGCCCAGCGCTAGAACCTGAGAATTGGAGTCAAGGTCCTGAAACTCCGGTGGCAAGTTAATGGCAAACGAGCCCTTTAGTGCTTCACCTTCAACTCGCCCAACCTCAATCATTATTTTCATGGTCCATTGATCCATTAGCTAGATTTTTATTAGATAGATCGGATTGAACCCGTTCGCTACTCACACTGCAACATTTAAATGCCGCGCCACGCATATAGTTGTCTATCGATAACGGCAATCTCGTTTATAGTCGCAATCACTTAACCATTATTAGATAGATAACGGGCATGCATTATGAGTAAACATTGGGCGTTTGGTGTCGGTATCGCATCACTTGCGGGAGCGTTCGGGTACGCCGTTTGTTCCGGCGTAAACCATGAGAGAGGTGCTAGAGCTGGGGCTTCGATTCCAGAGGCCCAGGCGGTCGTAACCAGTATTTTGGGTCCAGACTATGTTGTAGTCGGCTCCACCCCCGATGGGCCGCTTGCCCTGCTATCCATTAACTATGCAGGCTACCGCATTGATAACATCTATTTACGCGAAGACGGGATTCGTTTATTTAGAGCCGAGGAGGTTATTTCCCAGACCGAGGATGAGAGCCGCACCCTGGCATTAGCCGCCAGCGGCAGGACGGCCTATAGAAATTCCATCAACGCAGCGCTAGCTAAAGATGGTGAACACGAGCAGCCAACATCTACCGCTAAACCACCCGAGCAATTGCATTACGCCCCCAGTCCAGTTGCGCCTGCTCCGCAGGGGGGCGAAGCTCTAAGCCGAGCAAAGTCCATCGAGCCCCCCACCCTTCCAAGGAAAGCTGATGTTGCCGATATTGATTCAATCTATCGCGAGCTCGCGACTCGTCGTTATGTCCGATCTAGCGAGGGATCAAGGATTCTCTATGTTTTCGACGACTATCTATGCCCGGCCTGCAGAGAAGCATCCAATTTTCTAAACGCTCAAGCAGCTCAAAGGGGAATTGAAGTTCGGCACATCCCGGTATCCGTCATAGGCCCGAAATCGCTTGCTTTGGCCGCTTACGTTATGACGCCTGAAGATATGGCCGACAGAGTAAAACGAGGTGAGGACGCTAGAGATAACCCAAAGGAGATCTTGGAGAAAATCGATAGCAAAAGTATCAAGATTCCGGAATCACGAGTTTCTGATGCACTGGTCAACTTTAGCCTTTTTATGAAACTAAAGAGCGGCACCCCCACCTTTGTCTATCAAACGAAGCAAGGCGCCATGGCCTCTACTGCGACCTCAGCAGAATCGCTATCGGATATTCTCGATTCAATATCAGTAGCCCCATAAATTGGATCTGCATTCAAACATTGGCATACAGATATAACAAAGTGCGTTGAGTCATGCTCGGATCGACGCGCAGCGGCTGTAGACTGCTTTTATGCGCATCAAGGAGTTCACGTGAGAACTAACACACTACCCTCAAAAGAGGTATATCGAGATTCTGTAATGCAGCTTCCCCAGGTGCTGCACGGGGCCGTTTCCGAAATGCAGGCTGAGCTTTGGTTGGATAGAGTTTGCAAAATCTACCCAGCAAACCGACTTTCTGGATTTATTAGCCAGCAGGCGGGAATCGGTGCTGACGATATGAGAGCCCTGATAGCTCATAATCGGAACGAATATTTCCCAACGCTATCACCTAACGAGGTGCTTAAACGTAAATGGCTTGATACGGATTCGCTCAAATACGCTGCGCCAAACGAAACCAAATTATTATTTCTTGGCATGGCCAGGGAGGTCATCGCCGAGCGATATGGCATGAATAGAGACAAGAACCTTGAGTCGGCATTGGCCGCGCCCATGGCTGGCTCATGGCTGATTGGTAGACCAGCTTTGGCCCTAAGGGGGCAGACCGATCTATTAATTGATATTCAGTTCGAAGAGAGCCAGTCCGCTGCAAAGTTAGCGAGTCGGGCAGATGCTATTCGGTTGCATCATTACGATCTCGCGGCGTCACAGCGAGGAGTCTCTGATACTGAACTTCTACTCGTTAAAGTCGCGATAGATCCAGCGTTTATGGATGCGGTAAGTGCGCTGGCATCAGCCTCACCCAACATCAAGAACGCCCTAGCTAGGAATGCCTCCTCATTTCGCAAGCTTGATCCTGGGCTGTTCAATATCAATGTGCACCGAATCGAAAAAGACAAACACCTTTACCCTGAGATTTTAGAAGCTGGTAGCCAAGCGTGGGGAAACCTGATGGATGGCAGGCCCTTTGTCATGCGTCAAGACAAGCCATTGGAGTTGAGTAAAGATCAGGCATCCGCCTATCAAACAGCGGCAAAAGACTTTTGCGCTGCCGAAACCCTTGCTCGAGCTGCAACAGAATTTTCGAATGAAACTAAAGATCGCTTAATTCAAACGGCTCGGGCGATTGGAATCGATAGCAACCACAAACCGGAATTCACGGGGGCGGAGGTGAGGAGCTACGATCGATTCGACAAAATCGGGGCTGCCACACTACTGCAGGAGCGTTATGGAATAACCCGGTCGCAGTTGTGCGACAACTCATACGACACAGAATCCATGGCAGCAACACTCAAGGCGATGGGCGTTGACCCATCAAGATTTCAGGTTCATGGAGAATTCAATAAAGACAAGATTCTCGATGTCGCCGAGCAGCTTCACTTAGACCTAAGCGAATATAAGGGCCGCGAATTTAGAGCTCAATTCAGTCGCAAGACTCGAGGGCCGATTTTTGAGGCTCTTGATGAAGCGAAGAGAGCCGCCGTGGAGCCGGTTAAAGCCCTCCAGAGAGAATTGATTGCCGTAATTGATTCCACTCCAGCACCAATAGTCCCACCAACTCACAAACAAACAAAAGGGATGTCACCCAAATGAGTAAAGACGGCGTCGACTGGATGTTAATTGAGGTTGCTGGATATGATATTTCCAAGGGGATCATAAAAGCGCGCAATATTTCAAACGGTGAGATAATCCTAGTTTCAAAAGCGCCCGATCAAAGTCGCGATTGGGTGGGCTGGCTTGCTGACCCATCCCGATCAGAATCGGCACCGCAGGGTTCTATTCTCGCATTATACAACTTGAAGTCCGGTTCTGTGGTTACCGGGGCGACCCACACCGCTGGATGGGGCACCACAATAACCAAAGACCTCACGTCCAATAGCATTATTGTTGCGCCGCTTTCGATAAATCGCAGCATACAAGTCTTTCCAGATTCCAAAAAAAAATTTATAGACGGTATTTTGCTAGATAACCGATCTACTTTCATTGAGCATCCCGATCAATTGAAGCAAGCAATTGCGAATGCGATTGATGAGACACCCACTCCGTTAGTGAGTCGCCGCGGATTTATGGTTCGCGCCGTGTCCGAGACCAATCCGGATCAGGGGTTAATAGAAGCATTCTACGGCGTCAAAAATATGCCTGGCGCCAAATTGTTCGAGCACCATTGGAATCGTCAACCGGCATCAGGCAGTAGGAAAAACCGACTGGAATTTATCGCAGACGCCATCCGTTTTAATAACGCCGATAAATCAGGCCTTGCTTACGAGATAGTTGGATTTAGCCAAGCGATTTGCAACACCTTTAGTGATCGCCAAATGCAAGCGCTGGCAGATATGCCTCACTACAAAATAAGCAAACCCGGCGCCCCGCTGCCCGAGCAGGCGTTTTCTTGGGCAGCGGTAGTTGTTGATTCCAATCGCCCAAACCAGATTAAACACCACCTTCCGCTTCCCCGTGCATCGGTAAAAAATTCGTTATTTGGAGTGCTTCCTGCGTCCGACCTACAGCAACGAGTGATCGGAGTTATTACGCTCAATGGCGCCGATTCCCAGTATGTTAGACGCGCTTCGTCGCCGAGCAAGCGGGCAGTCGAGTATCCGCTATCTATTGAAGATTATGTTAACAAGGTCGGACAGATCCGATCGTTCCGTGTACTCGCGCCCGATTCTGAAATTGAGCGTTATGCCGCACGCTTAGAATCCGCCATTCCTGGCGTTAAACCATTCAAAATTGCCGACAGCAAGAGTTATAGCTTCCCCATTGAGTTTAAAAAACAAATTCAAGCAAGTCTTAGCGATCTAACCGGAGCACCACCACTTTACTTGCGAGAAATTACGATTGATGGCAATGAAAGACTCATTATTGATGGCCGCACCAGCTCGCCCGAATACCAACCGTTTTTATCGCGATTAAAAGCATCCATTCCTCATGCCGTCGATCCGGCCGGAAGACCAACATTTGATTTAGCTTCTTATAACCAGATCGCAACGCAGCTAAATACGCTCTCACCAGCAGTCGCCCCTCCCGTTACAAAGCCATCAATCCCCACACCAGCAGTTGCCGCTCCCGCTGCAAAGGCCACTCCAGCCGCAACCGAATCACCAAAGGAAACAGCGTCACCGACAAAACAAACAAAGGTTTCATTTGCGGATTGGCTGGAAAACAAGTTTCTTGGTCGATACGACGCGATGATCGATTACCTTTACACGGATATTTCGAATTTCGCTGCCGAGCACGCCAAAATCGATTGGAGTCACTCTGCCAACAGCTATAGCATTGAATCGGGCGCCAGTCGCGGCGAGCTAGTTAAGGGGGCCTCACGCGTAAAGCCTCTCCCAGGCAATAAAGACCACGCCGGCAGTGTCGCTTATGCAATCAATACCTTTGAAAAAAGCGATCCGAAATTCAAAAACCCTATTCGCTGGTTTAATATCAACCTTATCAATAAGAAACTGAATCGCGAAGGCGCGTTCGTATTCAATGGCTACGAATATCTCAAAAATGCCTATGAACGCGACAACAATCTAGAGATTTCAACGAACACACAACAGCGCCTCCAAGAGCTTGAGCAGGCCCGATTAAAGCGCGCTCAGGAGGCTGAGCGAAAGCATCAAGCCCAATTGCAGCTCGAACAAGCCTCTCGCGATCAATGGATGAAACGCTTTCCCGGCCTAAAAGATGAGGACGGAAGTTCTGCAATCTTTGAAAAAAAGAAGCTGGATATCGTACTTGGCCATATAGATCTCAAACAGGGTGTTGATACGAATCTCGGCCGTTATACAGCCATTCGCCTACACGATATTGATAACAACTTTCGAGGGGTTCAGCAGCTTTTCGCGAAATCGTGGATCGACAAAAAAGATAAACCCGAAAATAAGTTATTCACTCTCGGCACGCAATTTAAAGACGGCGATACAGACATTTCTTTCGGAACGCACGCAGTAATCGGTAAGATTGATCCGCGCAAGCCCGTCTTCTTTTCCGAAGGTTTCAGTACCGGTGCGAGCATCTTCGAAGCAACGGGGACCGCAACCGTAGTCGCGCTAAACGCCAACAATCTTTTCGAGGTCGTCGGGGCCTACCGACGTGCCTACCCGCAAGCACAACTTGTAATTGTTGCCGATAATGATTCCTGGAAGCCCCTAAAGGGCAATACAGGTGTAATGGCTGCAGTGAGAGCGTCATTTGAGCACCAAGCCCATTATGTAGTGCCTGAGTTCAGCAACTCTCTCCGTGATAAAACCCCTACTGACGCCAATGATCTTCGGGTTTTGGTTGGGCTGGATGCCCTTCAAGTTCAATTAGCCACTCCGCGCCAGCCAGTACCTGACCGCATTAGCTACGAGACACTGATCATTCAGAACTGCGGTCTAGAATCCCTTAGCAGCAAGATTGAGGATCTTACGACTCATTCCGAATCACTGAATAAAGAAGCTGCATTGCGTCGCTTTGTACACGCCGCTTTGACTACCTACGGAAAGAATGAGGTCCTCAACTATCTCACCCCGGAATTCAAAGGGATTGTAAGTTTCGACCCCCCATCATCACAACCCGTCATTGCGGCCTCGCACGTCAAACAGCCTGACGTTGAAATTTTGGAGGCGGTCAGTCCATCCGAAAAAAAGTACTGCTTTATTCGCGATAACACAGGAGGGCAGCATACGGATGCAATCAATCAAGCCCTCCAGTCAGTCGTCGGTAAGAACGCCCTCTCGTATAACGCCTCACTGAAGGGGTGGGTGGCCCCCTACCCCACCATGAACATCATGAAGTCCTACCTTCATGAGGAGACCGGCTCACCCAGACTTTACATCGGCAAAGCCCGGGCTAGCGCCACAGAAGAAAAGTTTGTTGTTCGCGGGAATTTCGAAGATACCGACTTTCAGGAAGCGATAGCCAAAAAAATTGCCTTTGCTGAACCCAAATACATCAAAGGGGAATTTGGACTGGTTGTCGATAAGCCCCATTTTCTTGAGCATGTTAAGCGCCGACTAGCCGACTACTTAGCACCAAAACTCAATCTACCAGAACCCGCTTTACAGAAAGATGCGCAACAAATCCAAATCGAAGAGCTTATTGCCCGCGCTCGGTCAGTATCCGGTCAGGACAATGCATCCATTGTTCGGGCAACATACCGGCTCACGAGCGGTATGTATCCTGCAATTTTCAAAGACGATGATTATGTTTTCGCGGGTCTATATGCACGCAGTATTGAGAGCCTGAATGCCACTCCAACACCGCAGCTTCATTTAAAGGCCGTCGACGCAGCCGCGGGACTCTACATCACGCTGGATCGCCAAGGCGTACTAGACGGCTTGCTGTCAGCCGAGATGAGAGCGCAAACAAAGGGCCTGTGTATGCAGGTCAAGGCGATGAACAAGGGGTTGTCACTTATTGATGACTCAGTACTTAGCCAACTCGCCGATAAGTATGATTTGCCGAAAGAAACCACCCGGACGTGCCTGGCTGGAGACGCGAGTCCGTCGCAGCTGCCAAACGGCGCCCCCACTCAGCTGCTAAGTGATATTCGGCGCGAATTAAGCGTCATCTCCTACTCTGCGCTATCAAAGAAGGCTGACAATAAGCTTGAACCGCAATTCCCCGCGCAGCCCGATAGAATCGCAACCCTGTTAGAGTTAACTGACGTTGCCGCACGGAAAGGGTACTCACTGGAGGAATATCAGGAAATATTTCTTCGATCAGCCGGAAGCCCGTATCACCCCAAGGGCGGATCTTTTAACCCGGCGCTGCTGCAGACCGACATCGTATTTCTTGAAAAAAAACAGCTCATTACAGAGCCTCATGCGCCGATCACTACAGAAGCCGGCTTGTTCGATATGTATGTTGAAAAGGCCTCAAGCGAACGCCTGAGTCAATACCGCGAGTATATTCAAGCAATGATCGCTGAGCGCGGGCATCTCACCTATGAGAGCTTTTCGTCCTACCTAAAAGGTAAGCGCGACCCCATCACGCAAGCGCCTAATCCATACCTCATGGAGGGGGAGTTTAACGAAGATCTCTTATCCCATGACGTGGCGCGGTTGACGATGTACAAAAACCACCAAGCGCTTTATCAAGAATTCGGCGCTGAAGTGGCAGCGAAACCTAAAGACATTTTCTCTACCCCAGAACTCACTGAAAAGCCAAGCGCCTCGACGGCGGCCCCGGTAGTACCCGGCTGCAAATTAATACAATCTGACGCTAAAATTGAAGAAATTTCTATTCCGATAAATATCGTCAGCGGCGATGGATTCGAAATTTATCGCGTTCGGGAATCACTTCAGAACAAAGCGGGAGAATCGATTGCGATTGACGCATGGTTTAGCAGCAAAGAAACAATTGCACCATACATCAGTAATGCGCGCTCACTTGAGCCGAATGATGACGTAAAGCCAGGCATCGAAATCGACGTCATTCAACACGTAACCCGCCAGGGCGTTACCTTCGCACTTGCTAAAACAGTCAGCGAGCCGGAGGTTTACTTCTTTTCCGGCGGTCACCCCGCTGTCGAAGATAAACGAAATTTTGCCACACTTGATCGAAATGAGGCTGAGCAGCAATACACCTCAACCAAATTGGAAATGCTAAAGGGCGAAGAGCAGTCGCTTTCGCAAACGCGAGCAAAACCAACATTGGTTGAGTTTATTCAAGAGTCCGTTCGCTCATCCGTGAGCCCTGAAGCATTCACTATTGCACTAACAGAGTCCTTCGGAGTCGGCATAAATGACGCACTCAAACAATCTATTTGTGACCAATATGGGCTTCTCTTAGCTAAAGCGAATGAGCGCCAAGCAGAACCAAGTAATCGCTTTGAGCGCCTGCAGAGCGCGGTGTCTCGATATATCCGAGATGGCTTGGATTACGACGATATCTATGAAGATCTATTGAAACCTGATGGTTGCCTAGTCGAAAACAACCCCTATTTCTCAGGCGGAAAAATTGACAAAAAAGGCGTTGTTGCTGACCTTCAGCAGGCTGGATTCGTATCGATCAAAAGTCTTTACGATAGCCTGTATCAGGTCGCACACGGCAACCCAGTGAATCATGATGCCATCCCGAGACCCAGCACATTACTGCCGGCAACTATTGTTTCAGATGCCCCGCTAAACGCACAGTTCGAAAGTCTGCGGGGGGTGGTGCACCAGCACAACCTACAATCGCTTAGCTTCGAACAATACAACTTTCCGACACTGCCCGAATGGAAGAGAATGCCCAATTCCATGCTTCCAATTCATCCTATTTTGGCTGTTGATCTTAATGCGCAAAACGCAATCGATACGCTCAAAAAATTCGATATTAGCGCCATCAAGCTTCTGGCGGATGTTCATGCCGTGGGAGTCCAATCGACAGAACCAAACGAATTAGCTTCAAGCGTCGTTGATCAATGGGCAATAAGGACTCGCGTAAGCCGCCTAACAATCGACGAAATGAAGGATTTATCCAAAGATGAGCGAGAGGAAATAGCGCTCGCACTTGGAATCAGCTCGCTACGAGCAAGAAGCGTCAGCGCTAAAGCAATCTCGGAGCATCTTTCACATATCGAAGCGATTGGATGTCAGCGCATGCAAGAGTATTCGTACATTGTTGGTGCGCTCGCTTATGAGGAGCGATTTGACCGAGTGCCTGCGTATGCAGCTCGGGATATTGCCAAAAGAATAGAGCTATCTGCCGACTTCGGCGTACAAATTGAGCAGCAACGGGCCGATCGTCAAATGATCCGACATGACGCATCGGCCGCAATCGCCGTGATAAGTGCTGTTTCATCGATTGAGAGGCAGTCATTTGATGCCGACTGCCTGCGTCAGCTCGAGGTTGTATCGTCCAGCGGGCGGGATTACATTGGGTCCTACAAGCACTTTTACAAAGCGGTTGGGGACCGCATCAATTTGCCCCGAGAAGTCAGTCATCATGGCGTATACGAGGGTATGATTTATGGCTTGCCCTACGCGATATCAACAGAAGAGTGCCATTCCAGCGGCTTAACCCCACTGTCCAAAGCTGCCGTTTCCAACGTTATGACATCCATCGATGGATGGCTTACAGAGTTTGGCGCCTTAGGTCTCGAATCACGAGACACCGGCTCCCTTTTCGTTTTAAGCAAAGTATCGGATCGCTACCTTCTCTTAAAACACGATACACAACACTTTACGAATATTCAGAGTGCCCATCTATCCGAACTATTGGCTGGATTACCAACCGATCTACTCCATTTCGCAGATAGAAATTCGGTTAGCGAAGAAGTTGGTAAGCGTTTAGCCAATCAAATGCAGTGCTCCTACATTGATATCGAATGCCGATTGGCTAATCGCAGCCAATCGCATGCAGACACTCTTCAGTCCTTACGTGAACACCCTTCATTCAATCAGTTTTTTGCGGAATTAGGCCAGGCTGAGGACCGAGAAGCTATTCACTATATTGCGCGCCGCGCTATCGAGAATACCGCAAGTGAACTTTTAAGCTCTCATCACCAATCACCCACACCAATGCTGGAGGCGCTAATCGCGAAACTGCCGCCACCTGCTCCCCTGCCAATTCAGGATGTTGAGACCTTATCCCGAGACAGCCTAAAAACGTTTGTGAATCATGGCTACGAAATAGCTGGCGTTTCAACAGGAAGTGATCAGTTCAAAGCATTAACGCAGTTCGCCCTGACAGATCACACCTTCAAAGCTGAAAAGTCACCAACGGCATTTCACAGCATCAGGCCGAGCGAGGAATTAATCGATAAAATCACAGAAACAGTTAATCAGAAGCAAACTAAAGCTCCAGCTTTAGGCGACCATCTTTTCATTACTAGCTCAGCGGGGGCCAACCTTTGTGCCAGGGTTGTGGGGTTCAACGAGCGAACACTCATAGTAACCTCAGAAAAACTTGAAAGTGCCATCGCGCATATCGCACAAATGAACCCAGAGCAACGCGCAGCGGTCATTGGTCCTCATCTACAGATTAATGGTGCCGATGCAGAAATAGTCACAAATCAAAGCAATACGCTTGAAAAGCGAATTGATAACCTAAATTTGTTTCAATTAAGGTCTTTCGCCGAGAGGCTTGGCATTGATGCCCAGAGTGATCGATCAACAATCGCTCTCGCTATTAACGAGCGGTCCGCCAAAGGTTCCGCTATCCACAATCAAGCCCTAGAGCTTGTCACCGAGATGGAAGCGGATTCAAAAAAACTCGCCCGGACCAAGCTGGGGCTTCCAGAAATCAATGGCACGCTTGATCTTAGCAGTCGAACATTAGAATTATCATCTGCCGCTATTAAGTATCAAACGCTATTACCGGCAAAGGCCTACGAATTTGAGGCCTACAGCTCATTAGCGGACTTTGCCAACGCTTCACGAGGCGAAAATCTGGATCGACGAGCAAACGCCTATGCAACGGCTTACTTTGCCGACGTGCAAGTCGGTCTATTACTCAAAGTATCGGATAGTCTTCATAACGGTCACGATTACGTTTGTATCAAAAATGGAGATCGTCACGGATGGGCTTTTAGTGGTCCTAACGGGCTCATCACCTCTATTTACGATACCCTGCCATCGGTCGTAACCGAAACCGCCAACGCGCGAGCCATTGCTGCAGCAGCTCCAAATCATGATATGGAACCAGATAGAGTCAGCATGCTGCATCGCGGAGTGCTAGTTGATGGTGAACGTCTATCATCACAAGCCAACTCCCCAGAGGGCCTTTCCCTCGTTCGACTATCTATCAATGATTCGTCACAGATCCTGGCTGTCCGCGAAAGCGCCATTATTGCCGCAACCACTTCAGAGTTAGAAATGGGGTATGAACGGGTGACGCAAGGGTTCAAGGGACCGTTTGATGAGTTGGTGCTGCAACTAAAAGAAGATCTTGCAAATCTGCCCAAAACCGCAACCGCAAAAGAGCAGGCTATTGCTGCATACTGCATGCATCGGGCTCATCATGAAATGGATACGGCAATAAGATTGATGGACAGATCAGGCTCGTCCATTGAATTAACCCGGAACGGAACTTCATTCACTCTGAGAGAGGGTCACCAACAGCAAGGGGGTGGCATCACAACGGATTTTTCCACGCTTCCAGCCATCGAGAGCCACCTGCTTGCCCTAAAGCGATCCGATCTCCGCAAACAATTTGCGGAGGAGGTTAAGATCGAGCCATCGGGCATCAACCAATATCAGACCTTGAGCAATCGCAAGATGTCGCATTGAGATCTCGCATCGGGTGAAGAAAATACGCTGAGTCACAGAAACCTGTTGCAGATAGAGGTTCGTTATAGCAGTCTGTCAAAAACCTAATTGACAGATAAATCTATGTTTCTAATAACACCAAGCGCACTATTGATGGACTGCCCTCGCTGCGGCACCCCATTGGGAGACACCAAGTCTCCAAGCGCAAACAGGGAGTGTATCTGCGGCTATAGTGAGCCTGCAACCAGTGCTCGGATTATGACTTTTGTAGAATCGGCTCTAGACGAATATCTTCGCCACCTAAAGATCAATACGTTTCGAGCCGATGACAAAAAAATAGATTCAACAACCGGGGTTTCAGCAACCGGCTGCCTTTCAATCTTCGCATCCAGAGCGTCTGAAATATTTAACAGCAGAACCGGGTTACGCAACCAGGGCATTTTCTCTATATCAAGCGTTCCAGATGAGAATGCGTATTTAAAAGAACGCTGTGTAACTACCAGTCATCAAGTAAATATCCCGCTCACACTATTGCTTCTTGTTGAGGTTGTTCATGAAGCGATTGAACTTCGACCAACCTTCAAGCAACGTCATTTCAATAATGAGTTGCCGGTGAAACATCTGCTTGAAAATCATAATTACGGTCAGCACGGAAGCGTGATGGATGTTTCTTTCAATCGAACCCTCAATCCCAAAATGACGTTCGATAACAAGCCGATCGCATGATGAATTCACCGGCTGACGAGGCGTTAAAAAACGACCAATTCAGGCAAGAATCCTCGGCAACCGTGGAGCGCTACCTGAGTGGAATTACTGTTGTTTCAGCTCTGGTTTCTGCCATTGTCAAATGGCATGAGGATGATGCGCAAAGCATGACCAGCAACGTCCTTGGTTGCACAAAAGGTTTGATTGATAGTGTCACCCTGGCTATGTCAGATTTGGAAATACCTTCGGAAATTATTACCGAAATCTGTGTTGGTACCGTCGCGGCAGCTTGGCTAAATGACGGAGAGTTTCGACCCGAAATATGGATTAAACCCATCACGGAAATCATTCGTCGAATGACAAAAACCGTTTCCACTATAAATCAATTTGGACAGGAATACGTGAAGATGGGACAAGTGCTTTGCGCCCTGACCTCACGAGGTATCCAGGGCGAGAATTGTGCGATCTTCCACGGAGTTTGCGATGACATTTCGAGCATGTGCGAGAAAAGCTTAACAAAAATAAGAATTATCGCTGGCCCTTCTGATGAGCAAGAGCGCGCCGTCAGAAAGGCCATTCACGCCGCTGCATGCGACCTGTTTACATCTACGCTAGACCACGAATATAAGCAGCAATCAAACGATTGTTACCGAGCCTCGGTAGACTCAAACTACAAAAGAAAACCGTTTGATATGCAATTGTTTATGCGTCGATTCACCCTCAATTTTGAACACTTGTGTGATGCAATATATGTCAACTCCAGACAGCGAATCTGAACAACCAAAAACTGTATACATTAACCTTATTAATCACCTAGAAGAAAAAATACTTCAGTGGCTTGGCAAGGGTGATGTATTCCGTGTCGATCTCGAGATTGCTGAGGAGGATGGGGTTCGTAAACCGCTCACCGTCTACGTGTATGCACTAAACATTAATCAGGCGATAGAGAAGGCTCGATCGGCTACAAGATACACTTCTTTCCAAATAAATACCGAATCGCCATCCCTTGGCCTACTCATGCCAGCTAGACGGATGAGCGCCGAGGATACAAACAAAGGCACAAAAGGATACATTAATACCAAAATTAAACAAATTCGAGAAACTGCCTCGACAACATTAATGCCGAGTGGAGTTCCGAAACCATTTTCATTAACGAGTTCTCATATAAGATCGATGCTGAATTCCAAAGAATTTCAAGTTGTTAGCGAGGATGAGATGACCATCGACTTCATCCAGAAATATGCAAACCGATGTATTGTCATCTCGACAATCTGGATTTGCCTTTTATTAACCGGATTTGCAATATTTCTTTCTGGGTTCCATCCAAGTCATACCGAGAGAGCAATATTCGGGCTCATAAATCCCTTTTCAGCTTTCGGTTTTATGGCCATAACCGTAGGCGGTCTTGGTTTGGCTCACTCCATATTAGCTCGCCGTAACGCCACTTCGTGGCTAGAACAGAACAAGGAAATCTAGAATGGAGATTCCTTACGATATCCAAATGCTAAACAGTGTTGTGGCTCATAAATCCGCCTATACATCTAGTGCCTATACAGGTGAATGCCTTAATCGAATTGCAAGTGTCGCCTCAGTTCATCCTGCCGTACTGGCAGCCTATCTGCTTACAGAAAGGGCGCCCGCAGGGCATATCCGTATTAATTCTGATGGGAGCTACGATGTTGGACCAATGCAAATAAATAGCGTGCACTGGAAGACATTCTATCTTGATTTCGGAATTGAACCACTCAGTGTGCGATTCGATGGCTGCGTCAACCTAATGGCCGGAACAAAAATTGTTCGAGATGTATTCGATCGTCACGGCCGAGACGGTATTAGCGGTTGGGATAATTTTTACAAAATTGCTGCTGAGTACCATTCATCCACCCCAAAACACAATATTAGATATCAAACTATCTGGGGTGAAAACTTTAAAAAGGTATTGGAGAATGGCTTTGAATTCGAATAATCAGGGCGGTAGCGACCCAATGATTATTGTTGCCGCAGTCGCCGGCGGGGCGCTTGTTGCGTGGTTTATCTGGAAAATGTTTGGTCCAAATATAACAGCTGTTGTCTTCTGGTTAGCGGGTCCGGCGATTGAAAGATATGTCATCTCTTACGAGGCGATAAACTCCTTATGGCTGCCATCATTACTAACTGAAATCATTTTTCCAACCAATCTTTATGAGCTTTCAGAGGCAAACCTAAGGACCGTCAAAACAGCAAAGCCTGGAAGCTTATCTGCTATGAAAGTTTTAGACATTCTTGTTTATCCAGCTATTTTTGTTCGTCCTTTTTTTGTATTGATTTTGCCGTACTTATTATACCTATTATATAAGCGAACCCGCCCATCTCGCCAAGCAACGAGAGAGAATATATATTCTTTAGCGAAACGTCTGGCACCCCTTTTTCCGCAAATAATGATAGCTATTTACGATAAAAAACACAGGGGCGGATATGATGAAGGCTCCTATCGTAGAGAGGATACCCCCATTCGGTTTGCTATAAATCATGGTCTTCTACATGCCCATAAACGCAACTGGGACGGAAGTCTCTCCGAGGAAACAGTAGAGGTATCCTTCGATTCGTCGAAGGCAAATTCCAACGCCCATCTAGTCATTGAGGACCATCTTGAGCGCGGGATTTCTAGCGTTCATGAAAGATGCCAGTTTGACAAACAGCGAGCGGCGAAGGTGTTTACCAGTCAGCTTGGCCCCCTATGGACCTCTATAGAAGATTTATCGCACTCACATAAACTCCTGTTCTGCGCAATCGCACTTTTTGCCAATGGAAAAAAACGAGAATCCTATAAACTATTTGAAGATATCTGTAGGCAATGGGCCCCAGAAAAACCACGAAATCACCTCATTTTCGATCCAAAATTTATTAAAAATCTCATAGATTCCGTTTCGGATTCTGACGATGTCAAATTTGCAATAAATAACCACGCATACGTAACAACTGTATTTCAAGGGCTTCTTTTTCAAGCAAGGAAGCGGGGGAGGGTTCCATCCAATTTATTTTATTGGCTTAAACGAGAGGATCGAATTCTTTGGTACTCGTTAAACCAAGAGGGAGGCCAATGTGGATGGACAGAATCCGGCGGACCTAGATCACATCTTTTAGCAGAAAGAGCAGTCAAGAAATCCTTAAATGACACCGGGTTTTCAGCTCTGTATAACCCTGAAATCCAAGAAGGCATAGATGCCCTCTACAGCCTTCTTTACAAAGAGGGTTGGATTGCAGATATATACCCTTCTGAATTGAAGAGCGGAGTTTAATCATGGTTCAACCACGCTACACCCCGGATGAAAATCATGCCGTTAAACATCGTGAAAGGTTCAGCGACACGAGTTCGACCCTTCATCAAATATGGTCTCTACTGAAGCAATTCGAGGTTGCGACCGTCATTGTTATCATGTTTTGTATCGCTCCGATGATTACCCCAAATATTGTTTGGCTATCCATCGTTGTAGTGCCATTAATGGTTATTACTTGTATGGCGGCTGAGGAAAACGTAACCCTCCCACTTAAACTTCCCGAGATGCTTGGCAAGATTAAGGATAGGCACGATAACAAGCCGGGACGCCGCTGGAGCTATAACTACGCACAGGGAACCGTCCTTCTCGGGAATCAACAATTTACAGATAAGGAGCTGTGGCTAGCTGGTGGAGATCTACTTACTCATGCGCTAGCAATTGGGACAACGGGATCGGGTAAAACCGTGGCACTTGTAGGATTGGCTGCTGCTACAGCATTTTGTCGTGGTGGCGGCCTACTCTATATCGATGCGAAAGCTGGGCCAGAATTGATGTATGAAATATCTGCGCTGTGCCGGATATTTGGTCGGGAAGACGACCTCAGGGTTATCAACTATTCCCTCGCAGGCAGATCAACAAAAGAACGAAATTACAAAAAACTATCAAATACCACATCACCCTTTGCCCACGGCACCGACTCTCAGGCCGTAACAACACTCACAGATACAATGGCCAGCGGAGGATCTGACAACAAATTCTTCGAAAACCGTGCAATTGCGCTTTTAAAAATATTGATGCCAGTTTTATGTGAGCTTCGCGACATGGGGGCTATAACAATCAGGCCAAGCACCATCACGGAATACATGGCTATTTCTCAATTTATGGAGTTATCTCAAAACAAGATTTGGATAAATGGCGTTCATAGAACAGACATTAGCATCAGAGAATCGACATGCAAATCAATCGAAACATTTTTAAAGCAACTAGGTGTTGATTTCGGAAAGCCACACTCCGAGCAAAACGCAGAGGTAAACACGCAATTCAGCTATGCAGAAGGTTACTTTGCACTGAGTATGGCAAACTTTTCGGGTACATTCGGGCATATTTACGAGACTGTACTTGCTGAGGCTGATTTCGTTGATGTTGTGTTACATAATCGAATACTGCTTGTCATGATACCTGCAATGCAACAGTCTGCCGAAGAGATTTCATCATTAGGAAAAATCGTTTTGGCGGCGCTAAAAGTTGCTTTAAGTCTGGGCTTAGGTGGCGATAATGCAGGTGATTATGCCGACACAATCGGATCACTTCCGGTTGACCAAAGAGTTCCAACCGTGACCATCATCGACGAGTATCCCGCGATTGTGGTCGATGGATTTGCCACTGCCGCCACACAAGGTCGCTCAGTGGGCATGGTATGCGTCTTCTCCGGGCAGGATTTCCCTGGTTTTACTGGGGCAAACCCAAAGGAAGCCGACCAGATCTTTGGTAGTACCCGACTGAAAATCCTTCTTGCCACAGAGGATGCCGGAGACACCCTAAGAAAATTTCAGGAACTCGCCGGAAAGCATGCCGTTGCCGAAGGGCATGGATGGGAGCGCGGCACTGGAATGCTCGATTCCTTTCAAAACAACATTGGTGCCTCAATACATGAGGTGGACCGGATTGATATCAAAGAAATAAATGAGCAGGATAAAGGAGAGGCTCATATCTTCTACAGGGGCAAGGTAATACGAGGCAACATGTTTTTTGCTGGAATAAAAGAAGATCAGGTGAAGGATAATTTTCGTTTTAATCAGCTTCTACCAATCGAAGCACCAAAACATGATCGACTGAACACTCTCGTAAACATACGACGCCAGGTCGCCTATTTAGAAAAAATAGCTGATTTTGATTCAACTACAATCAATGAAACCCTGATCGATGAAATCGGTTATTGGGCCACCAAAGGTGGCCCTGACTGGCCCACCAAAGTGCTATTGCGCTTTAATGAACCATCAACATCCCCATCACCGGCACAAAAGGAACCGGCGCGTATCAGTGAATCGCCGTCTGAGATTCAGATGACTGTCGATATACTTAATGAGGTAAATCAAATCGATGAAGATGTGGCCCCAATCGATTTCTCGTCAATGCCAAGTTACGTTATCGCTAATCCAAATGATGATCTAGAAGAAGCGATTTTCGATTCTCCGGTCGAAAATAAAGATAGAGCTGCAGGTATAAATCATAAAACCACAAGTTCAGCCGACTCTTCACTGAGCTCTATACTGGCCGAAGCTAAAAATAGCTGGGTCTTCACTGCCCTAGCTACTGCGTCCGGAAACCCTCGAAGATGCGAGGATATAGTAGAGACACTTTCTAGTCTAAACTGCGCCATCGGGATGAATGATGTTGATGCTGATTTAGCTGCGGTAAATAGCGTGAAGATTCTATCTGAAGAATTGATTTACCCTTCCCAGCCTGTCGAAGCCAGGCCGGATGATGCTGATGAGCTTTTCAGAGCAATTGAAGAACTGAGCCGTGGGAAGGCATGACATTTTGATCTAGATTCTACATCGAAGGCGAGGCTGCCTTCGAATTTGAAGGCATTAATTTATCCATTAACGTGCGCATTAGCTCCCTGATTTGCTCCAAAATCTCTATTTGAAGCTTAGGGTCAGGTATCGTTTTAACTTCATCGCTCATGCTGTTTGACCAAGCCTCTAGATTTTTCTTCAGAGTGGATTTTAGCTCCTTATCGTCGACAGCCTCATCACCCAGCCTTTTTGATCGCGACTGAACATCCCCCACTAGCGATCTGATTTCATTAATAGCATTGCCAACCTCTGGATGCTGCCTGAGATGCTCCAAGCGCTCTTTCTGCGGCCCCTCAACCTTCTCTCCTGAAGCTGCCAATTCGTTGGCCAGCCTGGCATAAGGCGTCTGCTTTAATCTTTGCACAGCACCAAGGCTGTGATCCATATCCGCACTTAAAGCAGCAACCTCCCTGGCTAAGCTATTCTTCCTCCAGGTATCTTCGTCTCCAGCTTTAAACTTGTGCTCAGCCGCCCCGTTTGAAATCCCACCATTAGAGCTTTCGCGAGACACCAGTCGCTTAATTCCATCCCCTACTGCAGAAAAAAGCCCACCAAAAAGCGGCGGGGTAACCGTCCCCCCTATACGACGCATTCTATTTTCTTTTTCCAGCTCTTTATCTAACGATCTTTCACCATCCGCCGCCAGGCCGACCATCTGCCCCAGTCCTTCATTCTTACTGCTTACCCATTTAGCGGGCCCCTTTGAGCCAGATTCAGGCGATAAGTCTTTCACGTTAAGCTCAGGCTCGGATGCCTTCAATCCAATGGAGCTTCCAGCGTTTTGATTACCATCTTTAAGTGCGTCAAGTACAGGCCGATCCTGTAAAGTAGGGGCAGGATTAATGCTTATCGCAGCCAATGCACACTGAAAAGCTTCTGACACGTACAAAGATTGGCGTTCGCCTAGCCTAGCATCATCGAATGCAAGGCCCCCCATCTCAGCATCAAAAATCCGAACTTGCACGGAACCGTAATTGGCATAAGACAGTGCAGCATCACGGGCCTCATGAGGATCATCGGTTGAAAGCCTCACAATGTGATCACCCGTGGGGCTTGACTCAACAACTTGCCAACGCCCACCCTCTATAAATGTGATCGCATCCTGTCCAGATATGCCTGATGGCGCCACCGGGTTAATCGATTGTGAAACCCCTTGAGATGCCTGCTTATTTTCTATAATTGGCGAATCAGGCGATAATCTATCACTTAATAACGGTTCGTCTCTGTAGGCATCTAAAGAAGGCAACGTAATTCGTGGCGAGCTTTGTTCAAAGCTCGCTGATTGATTCGTATACTCAAATTCGGCTTGATCCGGGATCATTTTGATTACCGATTTAACTCAAATGGATGAAGTCCCTTTATGGGTCGTATTTAAAATAACACTTCATTCTTGATTCAGCTTTACTTTGCGCTCAACCATGTAATACCTGTAAAACAGATTTAGTTTTCCCTTTCTTTAATGCGCATGGCGGCGATTAGTGCTAACAGTTGATTTCGGCGTTCCCTAATCTGGTAGCGCTGATAAAGAAGCATGTTTTCTTCGGCTTTAAGATAAACGATCTCTCTCTTCAATCCGGTAGGCAGCAAAAGTTTGGCAGCCCCCCAATAGCCATCGGAAACAAGCCGCCCTTCAATTTTACTTTTCATCAGCTCATTCATGCTGCTACCGGCTGCCTGAGAAGACTTCACAACATACGAATCCTCGCACTGCAACTCTCCGTACACAGCCCTCCTTGCAAGCACCTCTGCCGTAATACCCGCAATCCACGCCGCAGTGCTATTCTGCAACCTAACCTTTAGTAATTTCTCATCTCCTATTGCGGTAACAGAGTCCGACTCTACGGGTGGATTGGGCATGACAATATAATTGAGAATGCCTTGTAGCTTACTTAGCTGGGCATCTGGAATTGATGCGTCATGCAAAAGCGACAAAACATTAGAATTACTGAACTCATCAGTACTCTTGACGGCAATCGCCAAGGCACTATCACCATCCTTAAGGTCGTGTAAGTACCGTTTTTGCACCTCAATAATCTCCTCAGATACTTGCTTGTTGGACAGCATGGCTCGTTTAATTTCTCCCGCCGCGCACGCCCCTAACTGACCAGTTTCTGATTGCGATGCCTGTCCGAACGTCTTCTCGGAGTCTGCCGCTTGAGTAGCTTGGAAGTATCCACTGATTGTCGCGTTCCACTGCCTGAGCTTAAAATCAGTGAGGTTCTCTTTTGCCTTCAGAAGCTGAGCCCAAGAAGCCTCCCTCTTCGATGTGGAGGCATCCAACGCACTCATACGATCAAATGCGTCATTTGATATGGCGTCTATGTAGTTTTTTGAGAAATTTGTTATCTCCTTGGATGACGAATTTATCTCGCGCCCCAGCGTTTGAAATTGAGACTGCTGTTGAGCGGTTGCGGCTTGCACAGATGCCCCAAAAGCTGCAATAGCAGGGGCACCACACGAGCCATCACAAAAAGGCAAGCAAGGAGCCCATGCGAAAGCTTCTTTATTTATAAAGAGCGATAAGACAAAAATAATCGCTCGAGAAGAATTGCTAATTCTATTGAGGGGCATCAGTTAACCCCATCAGCGCAATCATGGATGTCGACTGGCTTTTAAGATCATACTCAAGATTGCGCAACACACTATTCGTAGAGTTAAGATAAACTAACTCCCGCGCCACCCCGGCCGAAGTTAATGTCTTAATCGCCCCCCAGTATCCCGGATTGGTTAGCCGATCATCAACGTCAGCTCGAAGTGTTTCGGTGAGGCTTATCAAGCCTTCCTTGGTTGTTTCTGTGTCTTCGTAAATACCATCCCAGCTTTTATCCGACGTCGCGATCCTGGATGATAGTGCTGACGACAAAGCAGCGAATATGATTGAGGTTTTGATCGAATGTCGTCTATCGAGTAGTGCCTGAGCCTCAGAGCTTAAGTCATCTTTTGATGCCTTTGCTGGTTCAGGGCTTGCTGTATAGGCCAGTAGACGTTGATAGAACTGTTCTTGTTCTTTGGTGAGAATATTCGCATGAATTAGTGCACTTGCTCCATTAAACTTCTTTAAATCCAGATATAGCTTTTCAGAAAGCTGCGCGCCAGAGCCTGACTTAGCAATACTTTCATCGCTGACGTATTTATAAAAATCACTTACTAAGCGAGCAGAAATCTGGGCTCGCCTCTCAACAAGGGATGCTATTTCCTTTGCCCGCTCAGGAGCGAGCTCACCTGATACAGGCTGCGCGATATCTCCAAGTGTTCGAGTAGAGTCGGCTGATGACGACCCAACAAAATAACTTTGGATCGTAGCTTTCAAACTATTCAACTGATGATCAGTTAATCGCTCTTTTGTAGGAATGAATGAGAGCACAGAGGCTTCTATGCGGGATGTTGCTGCATCCAACCCCCTCAGAACATCCTGATTCTCCTTATTTAGGGAGTTGATAAGACTTTTACTTAAACCATTTACAGCTTTAGTTGCATCGTTGGTTGCATTCGTCTGGCGCTGATGTGCCGAGCGAAGAGAGTTTATTGCCGCGCTCACGCTAGAGCCCATCTGCGTTATTGCCTGCCCGGCGCAACTGCTATCACATGGAACAATGCCGCAAGGGGCTCCGGAACAGCAAGGTCCAAGACCAAAATTTGCGTAGGCATCGCCAGTTTCAAGCAAGATCACGATTGGCAATAAAGCGGTCATTAAGCGTGATAGGCGCATTTTTCTATGGCTCATCATTTCGATTTTCATCAGCTGCAGTAATCGCTAAAAGCAGCAAAAGCTGCTCTTCTTGCTGAACGCTTTTATAAAGCAAATGATTATTGATGGCCTGCTGGTAAACCTGCTCACGAAGAATCCCTGCATCAGTTTTAGTTTTAATATCCTGGAACCATCCCTCGCTCGCCATTCGACCAACAGTTTCTGATTCAATAAATTCTCTATAGCTAGTTTTTCCCTCGGGATTGGGTTGTGCCGTGGTATAGCCTTTCTGCCAATCGTCAGGAGAAATTGGTATGACCGCCTCCCTTTCTGAAAGCCCTTTCGACAAAACAGAGTAGGCCATTGTGAGTTTGGCATTACGCAGTTTTCGTTCTAATTCCTGTTTAGCAGCATTTGGATCTCCAGCCATTTCAGCGTCAGTCATGGCTTTTTCGGGCACAGGATTAACCAAAATTGTTAAAAGCTTCTGCAGATTGAGAGATTGCTCTTTAGTGAGAGTATCCCCCGTTAATAGCGGAGTGATATCAAACACTTCATCTTTTTCAGTTAAAAGCTTTGACACCAAGAACGATCGTCCAACAGAATCGACCGTTTCAGTATTGTCACTCCATTCCGCAAAATCCTCGTCCATTTTGTGCCACAATTGCTCGGCCTGCACCAAGCCCTCTTTTAATAGAGGCGCACGGTTAGCCCCGATCTCGCCTGACATCGGTTGAGCAATCTCAGGAAGCAACATTTTTTCGGAGGCCACAACCTGCTCAGCTGTATAAAGCTCTTGAAAAAGCTTTGCAATGGATTGAACCTGGTGATCAGCAAGGTTCTCCTCTGTCTTTAACAACATGGACTGGCTCAGTTCAATACGCGATGTTGCAGCATCTAGCGCCTGGAGAAACTTGGTTGAATTCAACTTAATTGCCGCCTGCCAGGCAGCGTCTGTTGATTTAACGCTAGCATTGAGCGCTTGGGTTGCAGAAACGTTTGCCTGAACGGCTGCAGTCGCATTGTTTATCGCAGCAGTCATCTGTGAGTTTGCGGTTTGCGCTGCAGCCTGAATGCAAGGATCACAGCCAGCCCAGGTCATCGAAGAGCAAGTGGCAATGACGATAGCTAAAGTAATTCTTCTCATTCTGGGTCAGTCCATAGCTGTTTAAACTTAAGAGCATCCGGCAGCACAGACTCAAGCTTTTCTTTATCGGCTACCGGCGCGTTACCTTTCGTTTTCATGGATTCCTGAGGGACGTTTGGTATCGACCGCTGCGGAACTTTGCCAAGAGTTCCGGTGGTAACCTTGGACCCAAGTTCGGTGTCAGATAATTTGACGTCTTCTTTTTTTACACTTTGCCAGTCATCGGTTGAATTTCCTTGAGAGATAGAAATTGATACAGTCCCCAGCGGGCCGCTCATACTAGTTTCGAGCGCTGACGCCTGCTCCTTCGCCCAATCTGATGCAGCACTACAATTCGCATTCATTATTTGATCTTTCATCTTTTTTGTAATAGATGACCACGCCGATGTGATATCCACTTTTAAGACGCTCAAATCAATGCCTTTTATGCTATCCAAGCACCCCGCCTCTGCAGCTTTTTGCGGTTCAGAAAATACCTTCTTGCCAATTGAATGACTGCTTTGATTTAGAACCGCCATAGCATTTCGGACTGCCGCTTGCTGTTTTTCGGCGACTGACGACTCTTGAGCGAAACACGGAATGGATGTAAAAATCCAGATCGCGACACTCAACGTTTTAAATATTTTCATAAACTGCACCATGATATTTCGCTGTATCCTCAATCACTCTTGCAACCAGATCTAGTCGGTCTCTCGAGAAAATTCTGTCTAACGCTCCCATGTGCGAGATTGCAATAAGTCGATCTCTAAATATCTGCTGATGCCGTCGATCGTCATCGGCTTCTGATGAATTTTGCAAGCACTCATACAGTAGATCTGAGGTCGCGCCAGGGCTCTGCCGTTCAAGCTCTTGTATGATCTTCATTGCAAGCTTGACAGATATGAACGAGAGGAAGCGAATAAATTGATCCGGACTCGCTTTAGATTGCTCGACCAGAGATTCTGAATGATTGGCATCCCACTCTTCGATTGCATCCACAATAGCCGGGTGCGCGTCCAAGGCCCACGTCTCATTACTCTCCATTCGACTAAGCAAGCTATGCATAAGCGCCGAGGTTCCCTGCCAATGCGATTCGGCAGCCTTCTTTGATAGATCTATCATTCAGGGGTCCGCAAAATGAAATTAAATACTGAAAAATCTTCAGTGCGCGCCAGTTTCATGTTGACTAGATTACGCCAGCAATTCAATCTGCACTTCATCCCATCTTGCTACTGCAGATCGCCGATTTCAAGAGAAATAACTATTGCAGAGCAAAAACAACTCCGGAGAAATAGAATGCGTAGTTCCAGCGTTAAGACCTGCATGTTGATTGCGGCTACATGCTTCTTTGGATTGCTAACAACTCAGAGTGCATGGGCTATTTACTCAGTTAATCCAGAAGATCAATCCGTAGTATTCCTTCGATATATCTTTGGTAACGTGGTAAATATCATCCTAGATCAGGAGGGACCAACTAAGATCGATTCAATTCTCGGGGCGCTTAGTCAAGTCCTGAATCTCGGCATGCTGGTCTTTACCGGCTTTATCATTGCTTATAATGCGTTAACGGGGGTATTAAACAGTTCTAGAACGGGCGTTGTCATGGGTAAGGCCCATAGCACCCTCTGGATTCCGTTAAGGATGGTTATCTCGTTGTTTTTGGTTTTTCCGTGGTCTGCCGGATATTCGACGTTGCAAGTAGCGGTTATCTGGGTGGCCGGACAGGGCATTGGGCTTGTAAACGAAGGGTATAGGGCTGCGTTAGATTTCATTGCATCAACCGGTTCGCTTTACCCACCGATTGTTCAAATAAAGGAAGAAGAGATTGGATTGGCTTTGCTTGAGTCAAGAGTCTGCATGCATGGGGTAAACTACCTCGACAATCAACCCAATATCATTGCGAATCCCATCGAGCTATCGAAAGATGGCATTATTTTTGATGACAGCCTTAATCCCAATCAGGTGCCAATTGCCGAACGCCCGCCTATGCGACGCATCGCGCAACAGTTTACATCCAGAGCGTCATGGGCTGAAACAAAGATTGCCTACGCCAAAAGTGCGTTAAATCTGCATGCAAACGGGGTCCCAAGGTATTACGGAGCAAACGCATGCGGGGAGATGGTTCTTGAGTTTGGAGAGGTTGATTCTAGCTCTGGAGTGCGCGATAGCATTATCGCATTCCAAGATGAAATTGTGCGCGCTTATGCGCAGCTGGATAGCTCGCTTGATCCATTAGCTCAATCGATTGTTTTAGCGAAGTTTAAGGAGGGCTCGCCCGCGCCTGATTACACCACATTAAATTCAAGTGTGCAGGCGTTCCGCGCTGAATATGAAGCAGCAATCACTGAATTAGTTTCAGATATAGCTTCAGCGAGGGTCTCAAAATGGGCCGATGGGAATCCAGATCAGGTCGGCTCAACAATTGGAGCTCGTGACGCCGGCTGGATCTCTGCCGGGGCTTGGTACTGGGATATTCAGCGAATAAATGCCGAGACACAGAGTTTGGTGAGCAATGATTTAAAAGCTGAATTTAAAGGGCCAAATGACACCGTGCGAGAGCATAGTGATTATCAAAAAATTGATGAGGCCTTGAAAGAATACAAAGAAAACAGAACGGTTATAGATTCCTATACTAACGCTCCTAAACCAGCATTAATATTAGCTAGTAGCTCGTATGCGACTAGCCCAACATTCGCGTTACTATCCACCCCAATCAAATTCACAATAGATGCAGCCCTCGCCCATCCCGACCCAGTTACAGGGGCGGCAAATATAGGTCACGGGATAATCTTTACATTCGAAGTGGTTTATGCCGCTGCTGTAGCATCTTCAGTATTGATATCTGGAACAAATGAAATGCTTAAAGCAAAAGGGAGCTTTGCCGTTTTCGGGACAACCATTATACGAGAGAGCATGAATTATTTTATCAGCATGTTGTTTTTCGTTGGCGTACTGTTATTGCCAATAGCAATGCTTTTAGCATTTTATTTGCCGGCCGCTCCACTTGTATTATGGATTCTAGGGGTTGCGGGTTGGTTCGTACTGCTTATAGAAGCTGTTTTTGCTGCGCCCCTATGGGCTGCTAGTCACGCTATGCCAGAAGGTGATGGATTCGTTGGGCAGAGGGCGCAAGCAGGGTATATGGTTATGCTGTCCCTATTTCTTAGGCCGATGCTAATGCTAATTGGATTTTTTGCCTCGATGCCCCTGATGATTGTTATGGGTAAGGTTCTCTTATTTCTGTTCTATCCGTTTATGACGTCGATGCTAGGTGACTCGATATCCGGAATCCTGACGTTTGTTGGCATTATGGCTGTATTCACTGGACTAATTATTCAGATCGCACACCGATGCTACGGATTGATCCATGAAATACCGGATAAAGTATTACGATTTATCGGTGGCGGCGCTGAAAATCTAGGTGAAGCCGGCAGCGAACAAAGCACCAGGCAGGTATTCGTAGCCGGGGCGGCATCCGTCGGGCGAGTGAAGATTCCGAGTCCCCGCAACAAAGAGGGAGCAAAATGACCACCAACTCCAAAATACTATCTTGGATTGATTGCGGACAATTTATTCGAATATTGTGAGCGCGAACTCGCCCAAGCCGAAAAGACTCGGCGTGAAAGCGATCGGGAAGCTCTCAAGCGCTATAAGCCGCAGGGAAATCACGGGGGGATTTAATAGAGCTACAACCCTTAACATTAGCAGATGAAGGCGTTAGGCCATGAGTAAAAGAGGTGAATTATGGATTTAAAAGAAATCGAAAAATCAACATCAAACTTTCCTTTTAAGCAGGTTAAGGGAAAGCGGGGTATTAAATTCCGTCAAGAGCATAAAGGCTCAGAGGGTACTGGCACGGCTTTGGAGATTGAGCATAACGGCCACGATCATCTGACGTTAGATTTTCGCAGCTTGTATAAAAGGGATAACGGAAAAGTCGGCAATAAGCGAATTTTATTCTGGACACTGAATACCAAAGAGGCAGTTCAGTTTGCGAGCTTGTTGATGTACTTGGCTGAAGAACACATGAGGGATTGCGCTGAGAGTCCATACACGCAGATCGTAACCAATAAAGAGAAGGTGAGCTTCGGTAGCAATTGGCTTAATGAAGACTTTGACACGGCAGTAGCAAGGACTGAAAAGCGGAAATCCAGGAGTCACCTTTTGGGATTAATGAAGCGGTGCATTGAAACCTGTGAAGATGATGGTTTTATTCAGTTTATGTTGGTCAACTTAGGGCTTTGGGCTGAACAAGTTGGTGATGAATTTGCAATCCAGCAAGCAGAAAAAGCCATTGCTCAGCTTGGTTTGTTGCCCGATGAAATGATTAACTAGAGGGGAGTTATCCAATCGTCTATGACGAACCCGCTCTCAGCTATTCGAGAGAATGCTCGATCATGAGTGACTAGCGTGCTTTGGCTCGCAACGGCATGCGCAGCAA
>JACCDR010740157.1_pt1 | contig 32776 bp, 45 predicted proteins | sample 7446431 | NCBI WGS metagenome assembly JACCDR01 (sample SAMN15323443, study PRJNA562643) | freshwater metagenome | isolation source: river surface water | place: USA:Blue River Watershed | collected 2017-08-17
AGAGAAAGAAATACTTTTTTAGAGTTGTAAATAAGTGAGAAAATCTGAAAAGTACACAAAGCAAAAAAAACAACCTCATAACTAATTGTATTTCAAAGAGTTAATAAAAGCCATTTTTTTTAAAAAGTACACAAAGGTAAAAACGTAAGCAGCTAAAATACATAAACACACACAAAAATACCCTTTTTACCCCTTTTTACACCACTTTTGCACCATATTTTAGAAAAAAAAACTTAAAAAAAACTTAAAAAGGGTACTTATTTGCGCTTGGGGGTACTCCTTTTGGGGGTACTCTTTTGTACCTTATTTAAGGTCCAATTAAACATTTGGCAACTCATTACCTCTAAAATCAAAATGATATAAAATGCGGTCTTCACCTTTAAAACTTAATACATTCAAAACCGTATCTATTTTAGAAATTCGTCTTATCTGTGCTGGTTTTTCAAATTTTGACACCACAGTTCTACTTTTCACATCAATTATATAAATACAATCCCCATCATCTGTTTCTGAACTCGCAGTCTCAAATATAGCTATTTCCGAATCCTTACTTATATCGCAACATACTAAATTAGCCGATACTTTCTTATCAAATATCTTTTTTCCATCTGTCGTAATAATTATCATTTGCCCTCCCAATTCATTAGTTGCGTCACTCGCACAACATACTACTATGCCATCATCACTAATAGTGTATTCATCGACCTGTCGAAAATTTATTTGATATACCAATCTATTTTCCTTAAATAAAAATAGCTTTGCATCCTGCCATACATCATAATTGTAAAAACCATCTTCACAAACAACACTGTAAAGACTATTACGAGTTTTTTTACCTCCACCCAATGGATATATATATTCATCATTGCTATATTGAACTGGCTTAGGCTTACTATTCTTTAACATATTTAGAACAAAATATGTTGAAATTGTTAGTACTAATAATGCAATAATAAGGGTAGAAAATGTCAAATTTTGCTCCCCATTAATATAAATTAGTAACCATCCAATAAAATAAAAGATAAATAAGCCAATCACAAAATACTTCAATATTCTCTTCATATTGATTGTTTTTTGGTAGTGATACAGAATGTATGCTGATATAAAGTCATTGAAAATCAATTAGTTATAATATTTTGATTATTCTTTTGAGCCTCAACAAATGGCTGAAATTCAGCCCCACGTAGCCCCCTACGAGAATACGGTAAACAAAGAATTAAAGTATTTTACAAAACTATTGATAATCAATTAGTTATCCAGCATACATTTTAAATCACTACCTGTTTTTTTACATTAAATAATAAAATATGTGTTAAAATACAATATTTTAAAAACAAATTGTTTGCTAAATTCAAACAATTGTAATAATTTTGCTTTAAATAATACAAAAAATTTAATACTTACTATGAAAAATAGCTCATTTGAGGTTAAAATACATAACCTTCTTACTGAAAAAATAATTAAGCAAATATTTGAGAGACAAAATAAAGATGCTATTGAATCTTTCGTTCAAAAATCTCCATTAATTCTGACATAATTTCATTCGGATTATTAGGGGATAACCTATTACAGTAATGTTCCATTAGCGATTCTAGCAACAATGGAATAGCAAATTGTTCTGCATCTTTTTTAGAATACTCTGGTGTACCTGTGCCATCAATTAACCAAGCTATGTTAAACTTATTATTATTAGCTTTTATAGCTAAAAGAAAGTCTTGGTCTATACCTCGTATGCCATTTTCTGTTTTTGATAAGTTTCCTTTATCTACACCTATCTCAGCAGCAAAATCTTTTAAACTTTTACCTTTAAGTTCCCTGTAATATCTCAGTCGCGCACCAATATCTTTTTTTGCTTCGGAGTTCTGATGTTTTCTTTCTGTTTTACTTTCCACAATATTTTTTTTAAAAAAGATTATAAAAAATTTGGAGTTGTCAATTAGACAATCGTATATTTGCACCGTAATTAATAGATACAAAAGTAGATACAATTTTAAAACCAATTTAAAAAAAATAAAAAAAATGAAAGAAAAAAACCTGTATGAACTTTTGAAAAGTGAACGTGGAGCGATTTCGGAACTACAAAGACGCTCAGATATTTCATTTACATCCATACGGCGCATCTTACGCGACAACGAATGGGAAAATTTGGCACTCACAGAACTAGCCGTTTCAATACTTGAAGAAGCAAAAGAAAGGAAACAACAAAAAGTGAAAACGGCTACTAAGATTCAAAAACGCATCGCGCAATTAGCGTGATTTTTTTTCACCTAAAGGTTGTCTATCAGACAAAATAAAAACAAAAAAATAGCAATATGAAAATGGCTTACGAACAAATGTCAAACTACAATCTAGGTTACGAAATCGAATTTCTGCTTTACGAAAATGGCAGAATTGCACGCGGACACGCTCAAGAAGTAGAAATAGCACTGAACAGATGTATTAAAGAAATGAAAAAACGCGGATTCGATAACTGGAGACAAATGGTAGTATCAATTTAGAAAATTTGATAGCTTAAAACATAAAAAAGCAATGAAAAAATTAAAGCGAAAATCGAAAACAGGCAAACAAAAAGGCTCAACCATACAGCCAGCCGACATATTAAGCATCATCGGCATTGCCATAGAAATCAAGCAAATCCTGCCCGACCATTTTGAGTTGGATGGCGAAGCCTTCAGAGGCGATGGGATAGAACTCCTAAAGGCACATATCAAAAAAGATTTGCGCCAGAGCCTCATCAGCGAAGAGCGACGCATATAGAGCTTAGAAGCAAAAAATTGACAAATGATGTGCAAATATTTATAAGATACTAAAGAGTTTCAATATATGACAACTTTTCTGCACACAAACTTCCAGAGTTCATTGACATCCATAGGTATGGCTTTCGATACCAAGCACCAGCTTTGGCTTTCCCAAAAACTGCTCATCGGAGAAATAGGTATTTCTGAAAATACCATTAAAATGGGTACAGATGATTATAGAAAATCATGCAGGGAAAGCTGGCAATACGAGTTGCACGATACGCTGTGGATACTGTACGAAACAATACCCGCCCTGACACAGCAACGCATCGCCGACTACTATCAAATTAAGCACGGCATACCGATATACAGATACGCCAGTGTTGCCATACTGAGGGGGCGTTTTGAGGCAGCTTGCGATATAGACGATACCGCTTTTTTTACGGCGCAAAAGATAAAAAAAGGCGGTCGTGCTTTCACCAGTGCGGAGGTGTCAGATTTGACTTTGGCGTGTGGCATACTCCGCCAACTCGACAGCGACATCAACAACAAAGTATGGCGACAAGGCATAAGGGCAGACGAAAATACCATCATCAAAGATGGCAATGGCTACATTGCTTTTGTGGCATCGGTCATCAAAGAGTGGCAGTTGTTTGGGTTCAAAGTGGGCAATGGGCGGGTTTTGTATCGCAAAATAAAAGAGTGGCTGGCATACAACCGAGAGTCGCTGCTATCAGATAGGTTTGGCAAAGCCAATCGGCTCAAGAAAACCGATGAGCTTGTGCGCACCGCCATAGTGCTGTCAGCATCGGCTACCAAACCCACAAACTGTGACATCGCTTTGGAGCTAGAGCAACGGTACAATATCAAAATATCGCCACAGGCAGTCCAAAACTGGCTCAGCGAGCCAGAAGCAAAAAGGCAGATAACCGCAGCCCGCGAAGGCAATATACACGCCCTCAAAAAACGGGCTATTTGGATAGCACAGGGCAAGTACCAACACGCCGACGAAGTGTGGCTCATAGATGCCACAACCGTACAGCTGATGACACACAACGACAATGGCAAACTCGTAAAATTGCCACTCAACAGGGTCACGGTACTTGATGGGTATTCCGAAAAGCGGGTAGGCGTGGCGTATGGCATTTCTGAGACCGCCGAATTGGTATGGCAAGCATTGTATTTTGCATTCAAGACCACAGGCAGAATGCCCAATGTGATACGGAGCGATAGGGGTTCTGCCAATATCCGCAAAGATTTGGTAGCCAATTTCAAGTTGCTTGGTATTACCCACATCACGGGTAAGGCATACCGCTCAACACGCCAACGCTTGATAGAATATGACCAGCACAAGCACGAAAGAGTGCTTCAGCGGTTTTGCGAAAACTTTGCAGGGGGCAATTTTATGGGACGTGGGCAGCAAATGCGCTTCAACCCCGATACGCTCAAGCGGCTCGAAGCCGAAGGCAAATTGCCCTCTTGGTTAGAGGCTGTTACCACCGATTTTACGCTATTCATGGCAACCAACAGTGTGATAGGCAAAGATGGTATGTCACCCAACGAACGCTATGCGCAGAGTGCGCATACCGACCGACGGTCGCTATCGCTTGATTTGTTAGTACGTGTCTTTACACCCCGCAAAGGCAACTACACCTACCACAACGGGCAGATACTATTCAGGCACAATGGTCAAGACCTCACATATTGGGTAGGCTCTCATCTGCAAATAGATGAAGACTTTTATAGAAGGCACGAGGGCAATAAGTTTCAGGTCCGATTCAATCCCGACGATGCCAGCATCATTGGCTTATACTCCGAGCAATGGGAATTTATAGCGGTGGCGCACCAAAAGTACAAATTTCCGCAAAACCCCAAAGCATTCACAGCCGACGAGCGGGCAGCACTCAATCACAACTTGGCAGTAGAGGCACGCCTCCATACTGAGGGGCAAACAGGGCTCAAAACGCTTAAGGCAGAAATGACCGCCAACAACGAACCGACATACATAGATTACGCGCTCAAAACCAAAGATGCCATCGCTGCCGACACTTGGGAGGCAATGCGCCAACAGATAGACCATCTGGGCATATTGGACAAGGATAGAAACCCAATGAGAGCCAATAAAAATCAGACAGTAGAACCAGCAGAGACCGAAAAAAGAACCCACATCTTTCAAGATGATGAGTTTATGAAATCATTGCTGGATTAGTATTCAAATTAAAAACTATTTCTCACAAATCTAAAAAAGTTAATTATGACAACTTGCTTACTGCCCGAAATGAAAGGGCAAACGGTACTGACCATAGTTTATATGCACTGTCATCTTTTCTTTGAGTACCCCGACAAAAGGTTCTTGGAGTTCAAATGGCTAAACGATGATAACACCGAGTTTTCTATACAAATGACAGATGATAAAGACATTGACCCCAACGCCAAGTGTATGTATTTTGCTGCATATCAAGAAAGGAAAAACAGTAAATGTTTGACTATGATAGAGGCAAATGACGATTATCCTGAATTGGGAAAAATTGACATCAAAACCCAAAAGATGGATACAATTTACAACATCGTTGATGAAAACGATAATCAGCAACCCATATACGAAGCAGAAGGAACAATTTTTTTATAAAAAAACTATTTCTCAAATCTATAAAAAAACGATAATGAAAGATTATGATTTCTCACGCTTGAGTTTTGCTGATTTAGCAGCCATAGAGTTCACAGCACTCAGAGCAGCATCTAAATACACCTATACCGAATCGTCTGGTTTTATAGCAGATGTCCCAGACGACCAATACGACGAAGCCCTGTTTTTTAGTGCCTTAGCCGAAGCCGTCAATGCCGAATTGGAGGCACGCATAAAACAAAAATTTGGCTATATGCCCAAAAAAACTAACGATACCGATATTCATACCCGATACCAAGAGTATATGGAAACAAGGCTTTAAACCATTTCAAATAACCCTTTTTAAAGTACATAAAAATGGCAACTACAACACTCAGCCAACAAGAATGGCAGCTGATAACAGATAAATTAGAAAAAGCAGATAAGCAAATATTCAAATTCGATGTAGATGGTATCATCGTGTGGGTACGGGCTATAATATTCAATAGAAAGGTAGAGATACTGCCAATGGTCAATGGCGAGATAGAATTTGCTTGGTTTTCTACGCTTGAAAAAGAAGTACCCGATTTCGTACCTAAAATATTTGCAACACGCACAAAAAAGTTCAAATCAGGTGATGTAATAATCCCCTCTATGACATTTGAAAGCGTGGCACAAATGAAACGCACTTGGGAGAAAAACAACGATTCCATAACATTAATCAATTGATTTCGATGAGTCAAAACAATATAGTCTATACGCGATTTGTCAATGAGCTACTCGAAACCAAAAGAGTAGTAGAGGTAGAAGCACTGACAAAAATGAATAAACGCTACCTCTATGAAATAAAAAAAGGGCAATTCGACAACATCAAAAAGGAACATCTCGACAAATTAGATGCTGTGATGCAGACCAAAAATGATGCAGAGATAGACATCAATTGGAAAATAAGCGCGACCACCAATCTGAGCATCTCACTCACGACGTTTCTAAAAGCCCAAGACGGACGCTTGTGTTTAGCCCTCACAGGCACAACAGGCTTTGGCAAAACAGCCGCTTGCAAAAGGTATCGGCACAAAACAGCCGATGTGATATACGTACATGCCAATACCGAGATGACAAAAGTAGGCTTCTTAGATGCCATCGCTGCGGATTTGAGTATCCCGCACTATCAAAGAGGATACAGCGTAGAAGTAAGGCTCAAAACGATAGTACGTTTTATGTTGAAACTTCAAAAGCCGCTTTTAATCATAGACGATGCTGGCAAATTGCGCGATTCGGCTTTCAGAATGTTCCAAATCCTTTTCGACGAAGCCGCAGGGCGTATCGGATTTGTACTGACAGGTGTGCCAGAGTTTCGGCAAAAAGTATTCAAATGTGCTGACAAAGGTATTTTCTGTTACAAAGAGATAGCAAGGCGTATCGGTTGGGTAGAGTTAGATAGTATTTACCAAAAAGATGTACTTTCTATATGTCACGAAAACGGCATCAATGATGAGTCAGCTATCTCTTACCTATGCGACAATATAGGCGATTTTGATACCCTAAAACGTACCATCTGCACTGCAAAAGCTGTCGCTGCCAAGAGAGGCATAAACATCACAAGGTCGCTGCTGGCAGAACTCAATAAAGACATCACAAACTACCGAGTCAGCCGTGTCGTGAAGGAATAGGCTTTTTTATTTCATTTATTTCAAAAATATTTTTTCATATTCATATAAACATATACTGCACAATGTATAAAATCATAGAAACAATAGCAGATGCGCCAAAACGCTCGCACGATAGAACCGATTATATAACAATAAGTCGCTCAGGTGCTTTGAGCTTTTCTGTCACACTTTCAAATTTACTCACACAAAAAGGCAGAGCAGTGGACTTTGTTATAGTCCAAAATGATAGTGGCGATAGACTATATGCTGCTGTCCCAAACCAAAAAGGTGAATTTCATTTGACTGTGGAGGGTAGGTTACGCTTAAGAGTGCAAAACCAAGTGCTTGCCAAAAAAATAGCGACCCATTACCATTGTGATTTCATATTCCACAGCGATGACTTCAAATCGCTTCGTTTCGATGTCGAACTCACAGCAGAGGGTATGATTGTGATTTTGCAACCAAAGAAGTATTAAATCAAATTTCATAAAAATCAAATTCAAAATGATAGACTATATGATTATCTCTCTGGCGTTGGGGCTTTTATTCGTGCTATATGCAGATGCCCAAGGGCAAAAAAAAGAGCGTAAAAAATACCGTGAATAGCAAACAAGAGGCTTTTGTTCATTTTAAATAATTTTCGTGTTACTCCCCTCCTTACTGAGGGGGGGGGTAGTTTTTAAAAAAAAGATGACTATGACAGCAGATAGCAAAATTCGTGAATATCTAAAAATATCAGAACAACGGTTTTTCGATTTGGCTTTCGACATTTTCACACATCAAGCGGGTCAATATATAGACCTGCTGCCACAGTATCTGCAACGAAGCCACGAAAACGTATTCTTAAGGAGCAAGGCATTCAGAGTATGGTTCAATACAGAAAAAGAAATCAACGACAACCATATTTTGGCATTCATAGAAGCACTGCCCCGAAATTTTAGACTGATACAACCAGAAGACCAATACATACAACTGCAACAAATGTATTTTGAAGAGCGTGGCATTTTTCCAAATGCAGTGATATTGCGCCTCGTTATTCAAGAATATAAAGAACGGGTATCGCTTGCCGCCAGTGCTATTTGATAGCCAACGACAAGCCATTTAAGCCGACCTGCGCATTTTTTTTTTGCAGGACGTGAACGCGAAAGCCGCCCTTGATTCACCAACACCACATTGTTATTATCGTTCACCAACATCACCTTATCGTTCACGATACAATACACCACCACTTTACTGTTTAACATTCATTTCCACAACAATGATGCTACCCCTCCCCTCAGTACTGAGGGGGGGGTAAGTATCACAAAAAAAACGACAATGAGCAATTTTTGGTTTTGGGATTCTGTATCCAATACACCCAACGATAAACGCATACGCACCGAGCGTACCGAAACGACAGGCAGCATACCCACAATATGGCATACACGCCTCTCGTGGACAGGCAAAAAGGTACGTATGCAGCTCCTTAAAGGCAAGATGATGCCGAGCGATGGACGCTTCGTGAAAGTCAAAATGGGCAAATTAGAGGTCAATGTCCTCTGCCACAACACCGACAAAGACCCTCCTAAAAATTACAAATTAGAGAATAATTATTATTAATGTATTAAACTTGAAAATATGGTAATGGATAAAAAACTGGTTCAAGAGTACCTCAAAAAACTCTCAAAAGTGGAAGAGCTCAAAAAAGAGATTGAGGCTATCGAAGTACAATTTAAGACGTATGTGGAGGCAACAGGTGAAGAGACCATTTGCAATCTCTTAAAAGTATCAGCTTCAAAAAATCCGCCAAAATTGGTAGCTATTGAAGGTGATAAAGTAACAGACGCGATGCGACAAGAATTAGTCGCGCTACTCAAAGACACAGCATTTGTGAAGCAGACAATCAGTATTGAAGTCAAAAAATTGCTTGAGGCTAAAGACAAAAAAGATGTCAAAGTGGCGTTGAAAAAAGTGGGATTAAATGTGGTACAAACAGAAAAAATAGGCTTTGAGCGCATCGTGTCACCACTCAAAAAATAGGGTAAAACTTTTTTTCATAGAGCTTGTTTGCTGCCGTTAGAATTTAGGTTTTAGCGGCAGTTTTTTAAACATTAAAATAAAAAACGATGAGTAAAGATACATCATTAAATTCTGTACAATTTGCTTTTAAGTACACAGAGTTAAAAAAACAAGACCCCTATAAACTCTTGGAGAAAAAACAAAAAGAGTACGAAAAAAAAAGAACCGAGTATCTCAAATTGGAAAAGGAGTACCAGCAAATGCAGAATGACTTTGAGAATAACTTTAAAAATTATCTCAAATTGATTGATACAGAGTTGAAGCCTCTGAGAGTGACCGTCAAAGACTCACTAGATTATATGCAAATATTGGATTAATTTATTATAAGAAAATTGATATGAATAAAATAACAAATAACCAGCAAAAAAGAATTTTTGCTTTATTGGGTACTTTAGGAGCTGTCGAAAATCGGGCTACCATTGTACCACAATTTTGCGGCAATCGTACTGAGCACACAAGCGAACTCTCAAGCGAAGAAGCCGATGATATGATTGCATTTCTGGAAAATTATACAGCCATAAAAACAAAAAATGCAGCAAAGACTGCGCCCACAAAAACACCTAAAAGGAAATACAACAACAGCACCGCAGCCAATAATATGCGGCGAAAGATACTGCATATTCTCGCTATGATGGGCTATACAAACGGGAGCGGCAGCTTCGACTATGACCGCATCAATGCTTATATAGAAAATATTGGTTCAAATAATCCAGACAAAGCAAAGCTCAATTATTTGACCAATGCCGAATTAGCTACCATCACGACACAGATAGAACAACGGTATAAAAAAGACATTAAAACAAAATATTGACACAAATAGAAACAAAATGTTTTAATTATAGTAAAAAAATACTATTTTTGTATCAAAATATTATTGTTTTATTAAAAATATCGCAAAATGAGTACTGAACAATTGATTTTATTGGCTATAAATAACATCATTACAAACATAAAAGATGTACCAAATGTACCAAATGAACCAATATTCAAAGCCATAGAAGAGTTTTTTGGGCAGTATGAAGACGAGGAAGGCAACCCATTATGGGATACACCAGCAGCACTCATCGAAATGCAAGATATTGACTGGTCCGATGATAGACCCAATGCGGTACAGACTGGGTTTTTCACGTTCAATATTCATATCGTAGATAGCACAGGCTACGAAAATATGAAAAGGCGACTTGATACAAATCACCACAGCCACACTGCAAAAATTGCAGCGGCATTTCGCAATAGGGTTGTGAGCTTAAATGAGTTAATACCGCAATCGACAGGCATATTGATGAATAGAATACAAAGAATCAAAACAACATTTGTCAATGAATTGAGCGAAAATATTGTTACAATACACACTTTTACAAGCACCATTGTTGATTACAGTGCTTTGCAGAGCTACCAAGAGAAAATGCTTAATTTTCAACTTAACCAACATATATAGTAAGCCAATAAGTCAATAAAAAAAATCAAATTTATGAGAACCAATACAGTAAAGTTTTATCGAAAAGTGCAAGACGAGTACAAAGTACTCTATGAAGAGCAACGCATCAGGCACGATGATGTCATACAAAGGCTTATGGAAAAGTTCTATAAATCGGAAGTGACGATTTATAGAATACTCCGTACAGAGTTACCTGATAAACTGCCTCCGAAAAATCCTGCACAGATAGAGATGTTCCAATGATTTTTTTTTTTTTGACGTTCATAATAAAATTGGGTTTGGCACTTCCTTAACGCAGGGAAGTGCTTTTTTTATGGCTAAATAAGAAGGTCAGTAAGATTGAATCCTACTGACCTTTATTTTAAATTTTAAACTTTTCCAATGCCCGTTCAATATGCTTGACAAAACGTTTTTCTAGGAATGGCGAAATACGCTGACCAGGAATATCCATAAATTGACGTTTGGGCATTTTGAAATTCATTTTGCGGCTATGAGTCCGCACGGTCGTTTCTTTTACCCTTTTACCCGCACGCTTATGCGCCTTTCGGGTATGCGCCTCAACGGTTTGTGTGACAGCAATATTTTGTCCTTCATTATGCACCTGTGCATAAGGCACATCTGTAAATATATTAATTGTATTGCCAGATACTTTATACCGTATAGAGCGGCGCAGTTGCCCAGATTGTACCAAAACAGCACGACTTTTAGCTTTTCTTTTACTTTTCTTACCCCATTTACTTTCTTTTCGGGCAGCCCATTTTTCAAAGTTGGCATTGATATAGCCCTGCCGCCGCCAACTATCTTTATAAAAATTGACGGCTTCGCGCCCTGCCCAATCAGGTAGTTTTTTTATAAGGTCATTGATGTCGCGCAGTTGTGCTGCTAAGTCCGCGACTGGGCGCGCAGTGTAAGCCATTTTTTGGTGATTTTGAAAATGATAAACAAAATAATGATTGCCCAGCCAATTACTGAAGCCCAAATCATTGTTTTTTGATGCCCCCTCAGTATGCCATTGGTGGTATGCAAACTGTCAATTTTATGCTGATACACTGTCTCTTTAGCCCTATCATTTTGATATATGATAACAGAATCGAAGCGTGTGCGCGTTTCAGTTATTTTTTTATTGGGCGGACAATCTAAAGTTGTTGTCAATCGGACTGTATCTTTCGACTGGCAATCGAGCAGCGTATCAAAAGCAATCGTGATACCTCCTTCCACGATGGTATCGTGCAGCACCGTTTCCGTGACGCTGTGAAAAGTATCGCGGCTTATGGGGTATCTATCCGCGCATTCTTTTGCAAAGTCAATATTGCGCTGGCACGATGTTGATGCCGTCAGTGCAACGGCGGCGATGACATAAATTCTTTTCATACTACTTTTTTTTTGTTAAAAGTTCATCAACTGTTTTTTGAATATTTGTTTTTTGCTCATCTGTCAGCCCCGCTATATAAGGGTGCGCTGCTGTAAATATTTCACCTGTTATGCCAGCATTATTCCTAAAACTCAGAGGCGTTTCCTTTTCATCTGGCAGCACTTTGGGTTGCCTTATTTTGGCATTTGCGCCCACCTGCTGCACGTCGCACCTGCACCTCCAGCCATTGGGCGGAAACCACGTCTGCCAAAACGGGTCGTCAATGGGTAGCGTCACACCATCGAGGGCGGCGTGGGCTTTGCGTACTCGTTCGTCTCCAGCCGTCACATACATCAAGTTCGGAAAATCCTCTTTTTGTCTTTGAAAGTCATTCCATTGCACTGCCATCTGTGCCGAAGCTACTGCCGTACTGTACTCAGCTTGTAGCCAGTTATCGTTGTATTCGGTCAGTATTGCCATCGCATCTTTCTTAAATGCGGCATAAGATTTCAATGCACCGTTGGCATCGGTTAGGGCTTCTACCATTTTGAGGTTCTGACTATGGTTTTTGAAAGCCGCAAAAACCGATACATTATATTTGAGCTGTCTCGAAAGGTCGCTGTCTGTACTATCTTTATACTCAGTGCGAAATAATCCTTCATCTACGGCTTTTGTCAGTTCTGTTGCGTTGGCTCTCCATAGGTCTGCATCAATATCACCTGCTTGCACTTTTTTATCAAAAATCTTTTTGATAGCTTTTTCAAAAAGTGCTGATAAATTGAATCCGAAACCAAGTTCATTTTCATATTGGTCATTATGTCCGCAACAGCTATCAATATGAAAATTTAAGTCGTTAGCGGGCTTTTTTTTTTGAGCCTTGTCACCATTGCTGGTTGGTTCGGGCGGCAAGTCATTGACGTTTTTACCCGTTGGTTTCGCTTCGTTGTTCTTTTTGATAAGCTCAGTAAATACAAACCTATCCCATTTGAGGTTGAACTTATAACCATTTTCATTTAGGAATGGTAATAATGTAAAGTTGATAAAATCTTCACAATTGCTCAAGCGTGCAAAAGTATAGTCATTCAGTACACGTTCGTGTACTTGAGCAGCACCCACAAAGCTCTTTTCATCAGAAGTGCCCGTCTGACCATTGATGAGTTTTGCGATGTCGGTATCTTTTCTCGAAATCAAATCTTCATACGTCTTATGGCTCATCTGTCCTTTACGTTCAATGAGTTCAACAGTATCTTGGTCATCAAATATGCCATACCCGCTTGCACCCATATTTTTAGCCATACTTTCCAATTGATTTAATTCCTCATCGTTGCGGGTGCTGGTTTTGACAATTGTGAGTGGCATTCCGAATTTCTCATTAAATTGTGACCAGTCTGAAGTGGAATAATTTTTAATAATCACCGCTTTTGAAGCAACCTTCAAAAGACCCAAATCGAAAGGCTCACCGACAGCCACAAGTTTAATCCCAAAATCTTTTTTGAGGTCTTCAATACGCAAACCATTGACCGCATTGATGTCATACACTACCTCACCTGTTTCTGGACGCACGTGCTCACGTGGTATCAGCTCGCACGACTGAAACTCACCATCTTTCATAATCGGATTGAACTCCATTAATGAATGCCCCCAAAATTCGGCATCCAACCAATGGCGCAAAAATGTCTTGAACCAAGGACGCATAAATAGTTCGGTCAGGTCGTCGTTGTCCTTCTTTTTGCGTTGCACCGTGAAGGGTGCACGCTGTACCATAATATGTGCCTTTCTTATTTCGCTCAATAGCGTCTCATCATTCATACTGGTCTTGTACAAGTCCAGCAGCGTTTCGCGGCGTGGCTGCTCTATATTCTCCGCCATCTGAACAGCCGTGTGCCAACTGTCCAGACGCAGCTTCACGTACTGGCGATTTTGACGGCGAAGCCGTGAATAAAAAGGACGTGTGCTATCTAAGCTACTGGATTTATAATTGCCGTTTGGTTGTTCAAAAGACAAATATCCTGATACCAATACATTTGAAAACCAATGTCTAATTTTTTGAAACATTTTGTATTGTCTATTTTTATTTTTTGCTCAAATACACAGTTGTAAAATTTTGAATATAAGCCATTAAAAAAACAATAGCTATAAAATTGTATATCTACGTATCTGAGAAAGAGTTACAAGCAGTTATATAGGCAAATAAATAAAAAACAAATCGTTTTAAATATCGTGTACCCGTTTAGCATTGCTGCCCCATCTGAATTTTGTTTTTGCAGAGTCATCGGTATTTAGTACAGTAGGCAGGGTAGTATTTTTTTTACCGTCCTCTATTGCCTCCAATGTACTTAGTACATCGTCATAGTTTTTTATAACACGCTCCGACACCATTTTTTCTGGCAGTCGCCCAGCTATATCGTAAAGCATAATAGCCCGTATCCACCTTATGACCTGTGCTGGGCGTTCTGCCCCCTCCGTATCAAAAATTGCGGCGACATCAAAACGCGCATTCAGTGCATCTTTGACCATAGCGATAGCAGAGGCTTCCGCATCGTCCAGTATAGTATTGTCGTCATCAATCACCTGTGTCAGGCGTTCTGATTTTATTTGTACCAAAAGGTCGTCTTGTGTTATCCAAACCATAATTTAATTATTAATTATTATGCTGCTTCAAAACGTATATTGCTCACGTCTAAAATATCAGCTGTATTATTTATAAGATATTTTACCAATACGCTACCATCTTGATTTACTGTGACCAATCCAGCCGCCGAATCAGGCATAGCGCATACAAAAAATTGTTTTACTTTAGGTCTATAACCGTCTTGCAATGTAAAAGCAAGTGTATAAGCAGCATCACTTATTGTTCCTACTTCTAAGAGTCCCTTCAGTAAAACAGTATTGCCCCTGCGTATTGCTTTTGGTACAAACAAGGAATTTGCCGCCCAACTATTCACAAAATCAGTCAATGATACCGATGTATCGGCAGCCCCTTCTATCAATTTGGCAATGAGAAATGGCAACTTATACTCATTGAGCGCAACTTGCAGTTTTGTTACTGAGGGGGTCACTGCAAAGCGTGCTTCGCGGCGTTGCCAAATATTTTCTGATGCGCCACTCGCCATTGTGCGGGTAGCATTGGCATTATTATCCGCAAATACATACATCTCCAATTCAATATCATAAATATCGCTTGGGTCTGTTTTGCCTGAATCACCACCACCGAACCAAAGCAATTCGTAATCGATTACGACCCAACCCGACCCAATAAAAAAAGTATTGGTTGTATTGTTGAAAGTCAAATCGCAGCCCGAAACCACCATTTTACCCCCTGTCTGGAGGCAATAAGGGCGAAGGCAAGCCATAATGCCGTCTCGAAGATTTGACTGCATAAAATCAAAGTCGTTGCCATAAAGGGGCAAACCGCCATTTGGGAACAATAATTTATTCATTATTTATATAGTTTGAAAAGTCCACACTTTGCCAGCTACACGGTAGTAATTGACTATTGACCGCAAATTAATCTGATAAGCAGCATAAACACTGCTAGGTACAAATACCACAAAATCCCAACGTGTCTGCAATTCGCTGATATTATAAAAAGTGACTGTTGGAGAGGCTTCGCCTCTATTTCTGATAACAATGGTCGGTTGCCTTTCAGCCCGATTAGTCACGATATTCGGTTGAATATTGGTGGGCAATGGGTCATCAATATAAATGCGTCTTTGTACTGCATCAAAAGCATCATTGAGCCGATGCTCCAAATAAACTACTTGCCCATTAAACTGCAATTCGTAGCGTATTTTGTTTTTATAAGACCCTATATCATTTTCGACCAATTGCATAGGTGCAGCCATTACCCGAAGCCAAGCCCGCCATTCTTCTACCACGCGCAGTACGCTGGGTAAGTCTTTTATCAATTCATCGAATATCATATTGCAATATAATTTATAAGGTCACTTAATGTCTCTCCTGTCGCGGTTGATATTTTGAAGTATCCACCGCCCGCTATTTTTGTGCGGGTAAATGTTTGATAAGCATCATTAAATGAAAACTTAGAAGCGGCTTCTACAAAAACAACATCAACCACACCTTTTATTTTTTGAATCTCATCTGTCAATTTTGAAATCAACAGTTCGCCATTGAAAGGCAAATTTGAAATATAGTTGTTGATAGCAATTTCAACATTTTCTTTGACGGTTGTTAATGGAATAATAGGGTCAAAATAGATGCTATAAGATATTTTCAAAATATCGCCATTATTGCTTAATATTTGAAAATGCGTACCCGCGATTCTTATCTTTTTTATATAAGATGCCAGTGCATCTTTTTCGGGTGTTGTCAGTTCAACGAGATTTGTACCACTCAATTTTGCAACTTTTACGGTCAAAACGCCCCCGACTGTGAGGTCAATAGCCTCATTGACCGCACACCGTTTGATGATTTTTTTATTGTCATCTATCGTGGCATAGCTATAAACATTATTCGCAAAAACCAAACTGTCTCCAAATTGAAAGTCCAGTATTTTCAAACGATACCAAGCCGTATTAGCCACCTGTGCTGCCGCCACTTTTGCATCAACCTCTGACTTGAATACATCAAGCAGTATCTCAAGATAGTGGATACCGCCCGCACAAATCCACAACATCAACCGCCAGATAGCGGTATTGGATATTGAGTTAAAGATATTGAGCGATGTTTCTGTATTTTTTACAGCCAACATAATGCTGTATATTTCTTCTTGAGTACGTGCCATTTTTTATTTTTGAAAAATGAAAATATCTTTATCCTTTACATCTACGGCAAAATTTGTCAAGCCATCAGCCTCTAATTGAAGTTGGACTTCCCTTTCAAAACGGGCATCAAGTACACCGTTTTGCCATTTTACAGCCCCTATGCCCGTCAGTGGGCTTTGTGTCCAGTCTCCTTTAGCTGTATCAAATAGTAAGCGTATATGCTGACCTTCCGAATCACCTACTTTGAAGTCCCCCCCCTCAGTATCAAATTGATAGTTATCTTTCAAAAGTATATCTTTCATGTTATCGTTATGTTTGTGATTGTTATCGGATATGGACCAGCGACACCTACAATTGTTATAGTGGCAGCTTTTATTTCATTGACAACAGCCTCTGCTATGGCTTCGGCTATTTTATCGCGTGATACTGAGGGGCTGTCGGGATTGTCCGACGAATTGGCTTGCGCCTCAAATGCTGCCTTGATTGCTTGCTTTATTCTTGCTTTTAGTACCATTACTGCATTATTTGACCCATATTTGATTTAATTTGGGCATTTTTTACTTTTAATTTTTCCAATTCGACTACAATATTGGGCATTACATTGGTTGTTACACCCATATTGGTCATCAGTTGGAAGGTTGTGAGCAATTGTAAAATATCGCTTTGCAAATCGAACATTTTATCAAGTTGCTCTTTGAGGTCAGCATTTTGCTTTGTGAGTTTTACGCCTTTGGCATCAAAAAACAATCTTTGCCCTCCAATAACCAATTCGGCTTTATCAATTTCTGAAAATTGAACCACAATACCCGTCTGACTATTCAGGAACGATACCACGACATTTGAGCCTTGCGTAGGAAAAATCACTAAACCCTTATCCAATGTTTCGTCAGCTTGCAATTTTACATCGTACAAAATAGCTGTACCATTGAGTGGCTGCACATCGCAGGTTCTGTCAGTTTCGTTGATTTCTACAACTTTACCCACTAAACTACCCCCCCCCTCAGTATTTGTATCAATCAACTTATTTATAATGTCTGCTATCATCAACTGACTTTATTTTCAATGTCCAGCGTTTGGCGATAGCCTCGCGCACTAAATGTTTTTACTACTTTTTTGACCAAATAACGCCCCTGCCTTTCAGGATTGTCATCATCAATAAGTTTTACAATATCGCCATGCTGAACGTGTGGCTCTCCAAATATCGTGATTGTACCCCTATAACCATCATACCGCAGCCGTTCCATTTCAGCAGTGCAAAGTTTGAGCATTTCGGATTTTGATACATTATATTGGTGTATTGTCCGCACTTCGCCCGCTTCGTCACCAATTTCAAACTCTTCTTTTTTGTTTTTGCTGTTTAGAATGACGCATTTTATTTTCAATTTGACATCATCTTTGCGGACATATTCCAAGTCGTGTTCGACCACATTTCTATTGAACCGAATAGTATGCTCTTTTTGCAATTCGGCTACATAAGCCAAACCTGCATAAAACACCCCGTCTCTGAAAAAGAACTTTGTAAAATAGTCTTTTCGTATTTCGTCCAAAACCTTTGCTGGCGTAGGGTTGCCCTTCGTCCTGAATGCGCCCAAATCGTGTTCAGCAACAACTTTGAACGGAATACTGAGGGGGGTAAGCATATCTTTGAGCAATTGCGACAGAGTGACTTTGCGATATGATTTTGTAAAAGCCCCCGCTTTGAGTTTCCACATCGCATCTTGACAATCCAATACTATGGGCAAATCAGCGTGTATATTGGTCAAATAGCCTTTAAATACATCATTGTTTCGGTCATTATACCCAATTTTTACACTGACAGCATCACCTTTTTTTAAAAGTGGCGATGCACCTGTTGCCAATGATTTGCCCTGCCAAGTCAATTTTTTAGGCACTGTGATTTTGCAGGTATCCGTCATCAGTTCCCAGCCACTTTCGATGTTTATTTCATTCACACCCAAAAACTGGTAATTGCCTATTGTCAAATCACTTGTGAGACGCAGCATTATCTTTCATTTTTTATGATGAGTTCTTCAGGTTCATCTGAATATGCCATAATATCAAAAAATTGCACATTCGTTTTGCCTTCTATTGGTGGAAAAGCATAATCTTTAATTGTTATTTCGTATATACCAAACATTTGCAAAAAACGGCTTACAACTATTAACGATTCGGCTTGCTTTAAAAGGCTTATCAGATATTCCACCGCTTCTTTGGGATAAAAATCGGGACGTGGGTCTATCAATGCGCCTCTGATACGTACATCATAATCGTCCATCGCCCAATACTCCTTTACTGTCCCATTGCGTCCGCGCACGGATGTGCGCTCTATTATTTTGCTTTGATTGACCTCAACGACGGCGGCTATCAATTGTATTTTTCGGTCTTCGGCTTGATTTGCTAAAATAATATCTGCAAACACAGGTGTTCCAAGATAAGTGGTCATCTCAGTATTGCGACCTGTCGTCATATTTTGAGCCTCTTTCCTCTGAAAGTTTTGAAAACTTGTTGGTGTTGAATCAACAGTTTTCTCATCAAATTGATAAACCGCCTGAACAATGCCCAGTTTATTGAGCATAAAATGGTAATTTGTTGCCATTAGAATACTGGATTAATCGTTGAAGAATTTAACGGTACTCTACGAATAGGTATATCCAAAACAGATAAAATAGCTTTACTGAAAGTCCAAGCGTACCATTCGCACTCATTATCATCATTTTTGCCCTCTATAAATCCGAGTTCTGCAATCATGGCAAACATTTTTGTACTTTTACAAAATGCCAGTCTTTTATGATTTGACATCGTATCGGGTCTAACCCAACTTGTTTTGTGTGCACCTTCGGTTTTCATTGTATTTACAATGTTTGCAGCTATTGTAGCTGCTGATTTATTTGAACTTGCATAATACAGACCGCAACGGCGGTTCATATGCTGTTCGTTGTAATGCTCAAATGAATCTTTGTGTATTTCAAAGGCTATATCTGTAACCGAGTTACCGAGCTTATTGATAGTACGGATAGTGTCAGCGAGTGTATAATCAGGCAATAGTAAAACCACTACATCATTAGCTCTTAAATACTGTGCAATGCGCACGGCTATTTTTTCACAAATAGCGTTTTCTTTTTCGCCTTTGGCGTTTTCAGCACCTTGTGCTTTTTTGTCGTGTCCAATACTGATTATCACACGATTTATCTTTTTTAAACTGCTGACGACCATTTTATGTATTTTGATTTTTTAAAAAATACTATTTCTACACATATATATATGTACTACAAAACACGCCTATCGTCGGAGGTCTGATAGTTACCTGTGCGTGGTCTGAAATTTGACCGCCCTTGCTTATTTTCGACCTTTTCTCTTGCACCCACAAACGCATCGGGTGCATCGTCGTTTTTAGCTTCTGGAAAGCCTGTGAACTGTTCCCATGCCACATCGAAGTCTTTTTTGCTGCGTTTTTCCTCTGCCCAACTCACCAAACCTCGTTCAAATACACCTACTTCGGCTTCTATCCTTGCTACTTTATTCGCTTTTTTGGTTTCGTCTGGTCGTATTGGCAGTGTATAGCCCCTCAGGTTTTCTTCTGCCTCAAAGTCTTGAAGCAGTAATTTCCAAGAGGAATGTTTTTGCAAAGAGTTTGATTCAATCCAATAATCAGATAAAACACTATATTTTTCATACAAATCAAAAAAGTGTGATACAAATAGCTTTGAGGTAGTCTGTTGGCAAAACACGTCCAATACATGATATTTGTATGGATAATTGTATTTTGGGTTCAGAATACCCACAGTCATAATGGCTTTATAGTCTGACTTTTCGCCAAGCGATGAGTCTCCATACGACGAAATGCACAAAAAATGCTTGAGCGGTGGTGTCTTGAACCAATGCTGCCATTCGGGTTTGAATAGCTTTCCTTTGGTCAAGTGTTCGTGCATATACTCGGCATTAAAGTTTGTCATACCAATCGCATCGCACATTTCTTGTAGCTGCTGCATTGTATAGCGTTCTTTCCAAGCAGGGCGACCTGTGGCAAAATCCGCTTTGGCGTGCGTGCGCGGATTTTCGATGGCATACACTTTAATATGCACAATACCTTCACGTTTTGGTCTCCCTGCTTCGTAGTCACCGACATATTTTGCCAAAATAGACTTTTTGGCAATTCGATTGCCGACCCAAATAGCCCTGAAGCCTTTGAGCGACATGGCAGGATAGACCGATTTTAAAGCCCAATCCAATGCTTTATCTACTAATGCTTCGTTGTGAATGATTTGGTCGTCATCCATATCGTCGAAAATGCAAATATTCGGACGTTTGGCAGCACGGCGAATGCCCCGTGCTGATTGACCGCGACCCATTGCCCAAAAACCTATCCCCTCAGTAGTCATAAAGTTGCCTTCAGTCCAAGAGCCATTTTTAGCCAAATCACCATAATCGTTGATAAATCTAAGGTTGCTTACAAATTGCGCCTGAAGGTCGCCCAGCAATACTTTAGCTTTATCGAAGTTATTACTGATAAGTAAAAGCCCATCTACCTCACCCCGCGCATACAGATACATAGAAGCAAAAACATCTGCAAAAATTGATTTTGCATGTTCTCGCGCCCATTCTAATACTATTTTGACTGTTTTATCTGCTTCTATTTCGGCAATGGCTTTTTTGTGAAACCAACCAAAATCAGCGTCTATAAAGTCCGCAAAGTAGTATTTGCAAAAAGCGACAAAATCACCTTGCAATCTTTTTTTACGGGCTTCCTTTTGCTCAGGTGTTTCATACGCACCCAAAGCCGTCGTATCTTCAATACGTTTGCAGAGGTCAAGCCAGTCTTGGTAAGCGCGGCGGTCCTGTGCTGTGCCTTGGTGTATGTTAGTTTGAAAACTCATTGAGCAATTAATTTTTGCAATTCAAGAATGTATTTATGGGCGTGCGGCTTTATGGATTTTGCCAATTCTATATCCTCCACCATTAGAAATTCGACAAATTTTTTTATAAGTCCACTGGCTTGTGCAAATTTCATTTCAGGCTTTTTGACCAAAGTGGAAAGATGTGATATAGAAACCATCACCTCCTTTCCGATAACAAAAGGCAAACCCTGTGCTTTGGCTTCATCTTTTTGGGTTCTTAAAATTTCTAATTGATAAGCCAAAAGGTCGTAAGCATTTTCCGTGACACTTCTAATATTTAACTTCAAGTCGTCCCAGTGACCCTCTTCCTTCCAACCCCCTACTGTGCGTTCGGTTGTTCCTAAAAATCTTGCAATATCCGCTTGCGTCCAGCCGTCCAGATAGAGTTCTCGCGCATCATTAATGACGCTTTCATGTATTTTCCTTCTGCCCATATCGCGCTTTTGTATTTCGATTTTATCGAAATAATTTATTTATAAGGCAAAAGTAGGGTTAAAATTTTAAGACTTTTTTAGTGATAATTCATAATGATTTATATGAGTATCATATTGATATACAATAGTTTTGTTTTGAATAACCGCCTTTAAGTGTCTAAATAAACCGTTATATCTTTGCCTTATAAAAATAAAAAACCATACAATTTAATTATTTAAAAGCGCAATAATGCCAGATTATAGAGCAGCCGTTTTGAGTAGTGGAAAAGTGAATCGGTACGGATACCGCCTCTTGATAGAAGGTGCGAAATTGGACAGTTTTAAGGCTAATCCATTGATGTTGTATGTGCATAAGCGTTCTGCCAAATACGACAGTTTTGAAGAGATAGCTTTGCCTATCGGAAAATGGACAAACATTCGTATCGAAGATGGTAAATTACTTGCCGACCCTGATTTTGACCTTGAAGACGAATTTGCAGCAAAGGTTGCACGGAAGTGGGAAAAAGGCTATTTGAATGCTACATCCGTCAATCATACATTTGACGAAATTAGTGAAGATGAAGCCCTTAGACTGGAAGGGCAAACGAGAGTTACGGTAACAAGTTGGGAAGTACTTGAAGCCTCAATAGTGGACATTCCTGGTGATGCTGAAGCGGTAAAGCTGAATTTTGAAGGAGGCAACGACCCCCTCAGTAAATTGCCTTTTTTATCTAATAAATCAAAATCAGAAACAATGGATTTGAAATTTTTAGCCCTATCGTTGGGCTTGCCAGAAAAGGCGACAGAAGCCGAAATAATGGCAAAAGCAAAAGCATTGCAAAATACACAAGTTGAGGCTGTGTTGAGTTTAGGTCGTCAAAAAGGTGTTGTAAATGATACCAATATTGACAACTGGCGCAAACAAGTAGAAGCAAATCTTGATTTTGCACGCTTATCGTGGGAAGCATTGCCTGATGTACAAACACAAAAGCAAACGCAAGGAACACTAACACTTGCCGATGTTTTACGCACTCAAGGGGGCAAACAGGAAGGTACACTTTCAGACGAGCGCAAAAGCTGGACAATTGACGAATGGCGTAAAAATGATGCAGAAGGTTTTTTGTCTCTCGAAACTAAAAGCCCCGAAACTTACAACAAACTCGTCAATAGCTTGATAAAAACAGGACTTGCGATGCCTCATTTTGATGATGAGAAAGCAAAATAACCTATTTTATTGTCAAGATTTTTCAATAAAAACTATAAAACATATTTTTTCATTAATAACTGAAAACTGAATAATGACGGTAAGAGAAGCCAGAATCATATTGGCAGCAGATATTGCCCGCAATATTTTTCCGAACAATAGTTTTATGCGGCGTGCTATCAACGACGACGCATTTATAGTTGGAAGTAGCGTAAAACTGCCGCAAAGTGGAGCTATTCCAACAGCAAAACGCAATAGAAGTACCTACCCAGTTAGTGTGGTGACACGTCAAGACACGGTTACAAGTTACGATATTGACGAATACAGCACCGATGCAAGCCACATCAAATACAGCGACAAAATCGCCGCTACTTACGATATGAGTGGCAATACGACTGGCGACCATAGCAATGTATTGATGACAAAGCAAGCTGAAGGCGTTGCCTACAATTGGTCGCCTACGGCATCAACCAACATCATTCGCACAACTGGTGCTGCACGTGTAGCCATTGCTAAAAGTGCCACAGGCAACCGCAAAATGATTGAAGGCAAAAACGTCTTGGCACTCAAACGCAAAATGGACAATGATGAGATTCCTGAAGATGGGCGTATTCTTTTGCTCAATTCAGAGATGCTCAACGACCTTTTGGCAGAAAATGACCTTTTAGGGACTTGGGAATTAGGGCAGCGTCTCAAAGCACTTGGTGCATTGCAGCAATTGTACAATTTCGAGATTATGATGCGTAGTTCTGTGTTACGCTATACATCTTCATTAGGACGTGTTGATTTGTCGGCAGATGCGCCAACATTGGCAGCAACCGACCACGCTGGCTCATTGGCTTGGCATCCTTCATTCGTGCGCAGTGCCATCGCTGGGGTCAAAACATTCATCAAACTTGATGACCCTGTTTATCAAGGAGACCTTTTTTCGGCTATTTCTTATGTTGGTGCTTCGGTGCGTTACGAAAACCGTCGTGGCGTATATGCCATCGTCGAAGATTCGGCTGCTTAATAGGCAAAAAAAACTGTAAATAAACAATTCTCATAACCCATCAAAATGGCAGAAAAAGAACCACTCTCAACAGAAGAGACAGAAAAAGTATTTTCAAAAAAAGTGGCTGATTGGGTTTTCCAGCAAAGCGTTGGTGTTGTCATATCCTTATTAGCATTGGGTCTGTTGCAGTATCAAAACTATCAACTTGACCACCGTATTCAATACCTTGAGCAGCGTATGGAACAAATGCTCAACTACGAACGCGGTGTTATGAAAGATGCACTTGACAAAAACACACGTGCGCTTGAGGATTTCAAAACTATCATTTCGGCGCAACAGCCACGCAAATAATTCTTTAAAATGAAAGAAATACCTGAAGCAGTTAAAGCATTTTTTTGTACATATCCTGATGCAGAGCAGGTTTTTGAGGTCTCTGGGCAATTGTTTCATGCCAACGCCAAAGAAGCAGCTGAGGCACGTGCCGCATATTACGGATTGACTATCCAAACCTACCAAAAGGATAGTGAGGATACTGATAGTAATGAAGGTAGCGATACCAATACAACTGGTCCTGAGGGGGTCGTTGCAAATGCTACTGAGGGGGTTACTACTGAGGGGGTCGTTGCAAACACTACTGAGGGGGTTACTACTGAGGGGGTCGTTGCAAATGCTACTGAGGGGGTCGTAAAACAAGAAATGCAAACGAGCCAGAAGGCTAAAAAAACTAAAAAATGAGTGTCACTTTTGTAGTAAAAAAAGGAGGATTATCGCGGACTGCTTCAGGTAATGACCATATATCTGCGCTCGTATTTAGTGCTAATCCACCGAATAGTTGGGGGGCAAATCGTGCAAAAAAGTACTACGATTTGCCATCAGCTGAGGCTGATGGGTTTACAGAGGTATCTGCCCCATTTTGCGAATACTGGTATCATATCCGCGAATATTTTCGCTTAAACCCCAATGGTGTATTGTGGGTGCTGATGAATCCCACTGTGGTTTCGACTACACTTATTCAAGTATGTCAGGGCGAAGTACGCCAGATTGGTGGATACATCACAGATGTTGCACAAATAGGTAGCGTATGGCAGACATTACACAATACGCTTGATGCAGCTTTTTGCCCAGCGCAAATTGTTGTTGGGTGGACTGGAGCGGCAGCCATAGACCCAAGCAACAGCACATTCAATATGCAGCTCAAAAATGCACCCAATGTAAGCGTATTTGGTGCAGGCGATGGAGCAGCCAAAGGTGCTGCCATTGCCGATGCACTGGGCAAAACCTATTTGCCAGCCGTGGGTTCGGTAATCGGCGCATTATCTCGCGCCAAAGTGAATGAAAATATTGGTTGGGTGGAAATGTTCAATTTTAGCGATGGGACTGAATTGGAAACAATCCAATTATCTGATGGCAGCTTATCGCCAACAGATAATCAAATAGACCCTTATGATGATGCCAAAATAATGGTATTCAAAAAAATAATGAATTATGGTGGCACATATATAAACGATACTTATACGGCGATTACTGAAACTGATGATTTTGCCACTATTGAAAATAATAGGACTTTTCAAAAAAGCAAACGCCTGATACGCGCTGCTTTGATACCACATTTCAAACGCCCAATAAAAGTTGATGCAACAAGTGGTAAATTAGAACCTGGCATTGTTAGCTTTTTAGAAAGCCAAATTGAGATTCCATTGACAGATATGCAAAACAAAAGCGAATTGTCTGGTTTCTTTGTAGAGATTGACCCTAATCAAAATGTGCTTTCAAGTTCCATTGTTACGATAGACGTTGGTATTACCCCCGTAGGCGTTGCACGCCAATTTAAGGTAACAATAGGCTATCGTGTCAAATTAGACACAAATTTTTAGCAGCCTCCGCGCTGTCGTCAGGTGCAGGAGGCAGCCAAGTGATACTAACGTTTGAGGATGGTGGTATTTACTTCGATGGAGACGGTAACACAGATTTCGTAACTTTTAACTCTTAATTTGGTATGAAAAAAATCTTTCAAGTTTTGTTTTTGTTTTTTATACCCCTCAGTATTTGGGGGCAACCGTTTTCAGCGTTGCCAACTAAAGTACCCATTAAAGGGCAAAATGTCAAAATATTAGCTGGTGATAGCACAAATAAAGCCTTTAGAATTAACTATGATGATTTAATTGATACGAATATTGTATTTGTATCATTATTTCGGCAAAAAAATCAATCAGATGCTGTTACTATACAGAAAGCGATTGATGCCTCAAGCGATGGTAAAACAATAGTATTTGAGAGTAATAAAATATACGAATTAAATGATGGTGTGTCATTTATAGGCAAAACGAATCTTGTACTAAACGGTAATGGTGCGACAATAAAACGTGCCGATGAAGCGCAAAATACAGCAACATTAAGTGTTGCTGCAACTTCTACAAGTAGTACTATTACTGTTTCGGCAGTACCTGCAACGTGGAAGATTAACGACCAACTTTACATCATAACAGGAAACACAAGTGCTGAAATTTCGGGCTTAAAAACAATTGTCAGCATAACAGGAAATTCAATTGTACTAAGTTCGGCAATAGGTACAATTAATTCGATTAGTAGTTTTCCTATTGGTACGAAAGTTATAAAAAGTTACAGTTTATTATTTGGTAATTCCTCTTTTACAGAAGTAGGAATCCCGCAAGGTAGCAATAAAATTATCATCAAAAATCTAACCTTTGATGGCAATAAACCCGCATCGGGTCAAAATACTTATGCGTGGAATGTCAATAGTGCAATTTTTTTGCACGGATTAGGAAGTGAAATCTGTAATTGTAAATTTGTTAATATGCCTAATGAGGCTATTATTGGGCATGGGATAAGCATACACGACAACGTTTTTCAAGACAATAACGGTAGCTGTTTTCATACATCTGTAAATGATGCAACTTTGACTGCAAATTCGCCTTCATCTTTTACGAATAATGTGTGCAGGAATACCAACATTAAAACAGTAGAAGCAGGTCATAGTGAAGGTGCAGTGACCTTTTCGTGGAATGGTGGTAGGGTCAATATCGTTGCTAACCATTTTTATGGTGGTAGTGGTAGTGTTTTTGGCTTTATTGACGGATGGACAAGCGGCACTGCAAATGATAAAGAGAATTATATTATATCAAATAATCAATGCTATAATTACGCAAAAATATTCAAACAGATTTCAGCAACTGCAAAAAATGTGCTAATATCTAATAATATATTTTCAAATTGCGGTGATGTAACGGCGAATAATTACGAGACGCTCAATACGAGCGTTCAGTTTTGCAATAATATGCTCATAGACGGAACTGCTGCAACGATTGCGCCATATTCGCTATGTTCAGATAGTATTACATCTGTATTAGCGACAGGCACAGAAGAAAAGAATATTCTAACAACTTTTTATAGCTGGAACGGCGGTAATTCTGGCAATTATAACACATTTTCGGGTAGCTCAACAGCACAAAGTATTAATTCACATTTCACTAATTTGCAATTAGGAGCATCAAACTCCTCTGCCAATAATCCAATTGTTACTCTGAGGGCTTCAAATTCAATGCTTGGCATTCACAATACAACTCCTACTTCGTTTCTCCATATCAAAAATAAAGACACGAATAATGGGGCAAACATAACGTTGGAAAATGTTGATGCAACAGGATTAGCAAACGCTCATATTGAGTTCAAGAATAAGGATGTCAATATGTATTTTGGGGCAGGTATCGGCAATAATAATTTGTCGTTGTACAGTTTAGGCTCAACGGGGACACCTTACAAGTGGATAGTTACTAAAAATGGCAACATGGCATTTAATGGGGCTATAAATGGTTCATATATCTATAATTTTGTTGGGAATGCAACATTTACAGGTCTGAACATATCAACAAGTGATTTTTCAGCATCATTACCAACCTCATATTCAAGTGCAGTGGATTTTATTACTGTATCGAAATCAAATGGCTTTTTTTCAAAAGCCACAGCAACAGATATTGTCACATCGGCACTTGCAGGAAGTACTGCGATTGGCATTAATACAACGCCTCACGTATCTGCTCGATTAGATGTATCAAGTACAACAGGGGGAATTTTGTTTCCACGTATGACGACATCTCAACGCGATGCAATAAACACTGCGGCGAATGGACTTGTAATATATAATACAACAACTGAAAAATTACAAGTCCGAGCGGCAGGGGCGTGGGTCGATTTGCATTAAAGTAAATTTTTAGTTAATTCCTTGAAAAGTGAAAAAGTGACTTATTTTCAATTACTAGTAAAATCAATAAATTATGCCATCAGCAGATTTTCGACCACGTGTCAATGGTAAAATATACAGCTTTGTAGATATAAAATTTTCAATCGCGGGTCAAGATGTCAGTGGTATTACCGCCATCAGTTATGAAACAGAACGCGAAAAAGAAAATATATATGCTGCTGGCTCAGAGCCAGTGGGCGTTGCATACGGTCAGCGCAAGTACACTGCAAGTATTTCATTTCTCAAAAACGAATATGATGCGCTCAAACGTGCTGCGCCAAACTTCCGAATTGAGGATATTCCGCCTTTTGATTTGCCTGTCATCTATATCAAAGAAGACGGCTCATTTGTACGAGATACCCTCAAAAACTTTGATTTTACAAAAGCCAATAACGATTTTAAGGTAGGCGATAAAGGCTTAGAAGTCAAATGCGATGCTATTATATCGGGTGTAGTGACTTCATTTAGTTGATGCCAATATGTGACATCGGTTTTAGAGGTATTTCAATTTTTTTTTCTTTAAATCAAATCAATAAAATTTTTGCAAAATGGCAACAATTACACCAGCCGAAATAGAGGCACTCAAACAAAAGCACGGCTTGAAAGTGATTCATATCGTAAAGTTCAATGAAAAAAAAGAATTATTGAATGATGACGAAGAAGAATATGCTGAAGAAAAAAAAGAATTATTGAATGATGACGACGACGAATATCCTGAAATGGATTTTGCGTTCAAAAAATTAGGCTTCGATGTGCTGGCAGCGTCAGCGGCTTTGGGACAAGACAACCCCATAAAAGCCATTAAGATACAAATGGAAAGTTGTTTGATTTGGGGTGACAAAGAGGTATTGTTCGACAAAAATGATACGACTGTATTCACAACTGTGATGCAGGAATTTGTTAAAATCTCACAAGCGCGCACGGCTAATCTAAAAAAAAATTAGCTCTGTCGGAGCTATCCGACATTGAAGGAGACAACGAAATAGGCAAAGGCAATGCGCTTATTCGTGTCTATCGGCACAAAGACCCGACTCTGATGAGCGATTCAGAATGGGTGCAGGAGGTCAATGATATACAGTACTGCTTGCGCTTAGAGAAGCGTATGATAGGGGCTGCTATTGCAGAATTTCTTTCTTTTACTAAATAAAAAAAATTAAAATTGTTATGAAAATTAATTTTTTGGGCATTTTCAAATTTATATGCGTCGCTTTTGCGATGGCTTTTGTAATTGATACATTGGTTATAGATACCGTATCAGTGCCTCAATCCCACCCCTCAGTATCGGTGCAGCAACACCACAATATCGCGCCTCCCGTAACGCTCAAAGCGCAAGCAGATACTGGGATTTATGCTGCGAGTGATATTGTTGAGGCAGGGACATTATGGGGTATTTTAAAGGCAAATTGGGGCAAATTTTTACTCATTTTGTTGCTTCTTGTTGAGTACTTTGTACGTGCTACGCCCACCGAGCGCGACAATTCTATTTTCAATTGGGTCAAAAAAATACTTGATTTGCTGATACCCAATTTGAAAAAAGGCGGTACATCGCATCTATAAAAAACTACCATTTGTCAATTTTAAAAAGTTCATCTCTCTGATACTGAGGGGGGTGGACTTTTTTTAATCTTTTTTCGATATGTATGGTTTCAACTTCAATATTGGTGGCAATGCCGTAAGACAATTCCAATCTATGATTGGCAATTTGGGGCAACTCCAAACAGGCGCACAGGCGGCTCAAACAGCTATGAACAGATTGCGTCTGCCACCACAAAATAATAGCGGTCTTTTTCCACCAACTGTCAGAAATAACATTGATGGGGCATCAAATGCTATGGGACAATTTGAAAATAGAATAAGAACGGTCAGAAGCGTCGGAACTGATACTTTTAGCGCACTCAAATCACAGGCATTAGGTTTTGGTGCAAGTGTTATCTCAGCTCAAGCAGCATTAGATTCTTTGAATAAGACAGCAGATAAAACATCGCTTGTTAATAGTATAACTTTTTCGAGTGGCGCAGATGCTGCTTCAAACATAGCATTTGTTAATAAAGCTATTGATGACTTAAAATTACCTGTCGAAGCATCTTACGAAGGATTTAGAACCTTATCAGGAGGGCTAATGGGAACGGGTTTAAATGCGAAACAAACTCAAGACATTTTTTTATCTGTTGCTCAGGCTTCGACAGTTATGGGATTAAAGGCAGATGAAACAAAAGGTGCTTTATTAGCACTTGGACAGATGGCATCAAAAGGCACTATAAGTGCAGAGGAACTGAGGGGACAGTTGGGGGAAAGATTGCCAGGAGCGTTCAGTATAGCAGCGCGAGCAATGGGTGTTACTCAGGCGAAGTTAGGTAAAATGTTGGAGGGAGGTGAGATAGCAGCTTCTACTTTTTTGCCACGTTTTGCCGCAGAAATGCAAAAAACATTTGCAGCAGCAGTACCCCAAGCATTAACTGGTGCAAGAGCGAACTTTAATGAATTTAACAATACGCTATATACGCTCCAAACAACATTTGGTGAGAAAATAATGCCAACAGTGACGGCATTTTTACAAGGATACTTGATACCAGCCGTGACGTGGATAAGCAATAATATGAATGCCGTTTTAGGTTTAGCAGGAGCAATCGGATTTGCAACCGTTATGGTTAAAACATGGGCATTTTGGCAAGGTGTATCAAACCAATTATTATTACTGCATCGCACTTATTTGATGTTTGGCGGTGGCGCATACGGTGTGTATGCAACAGCAACCATTTTAGCGCGTTCAGCGACGGATACATTCTCTGGCTCAATGCTTAAACTTAATGCTGCAATTGCCGCAAATCCAGTCGGATTTGCCATCATAGCGTTTGCTGCACTGACAGCTGGCGTAATGTATGCTTGGAATAAATTCGAGGGATTCAGAGGTTTTATTTACGGTTTTTGGGAGGTTCTAAAAGTTTTTGGCAAATTTATATATGATTTTGCCATTGCCCCGCTTATTGCGTTTGGTGAGATATTGGTAGGTGTATTTACATTTGATACAGGATTGATACAAAAAGGTATGAACGATGCACTCAATGCCGTAAAAAACAATGTAGATAATATGACAAATGCTGGTGTGAAAATTGGACAGGCTTTCAACACAGGTTGGAACAAAGGCATAGCCGATTTTCGGACATCAATTCCGAAAGTAGATAATAAAGCAGCAACGGTCGGCAACATTGGCTCTGGGGCTGTTACACCTCAAAACTTGGGCATTGATAAAAAGAATAAAGAAATTTCGGGAGAAAATAGACAAGTCAAGAATATAAATATTACAATAGGTTCGCTGATTTCAGGCGGATTTACCGTTGTAAGCGAAAATATACAAGAATCTGAGCAAAAAATAAAGGACATAATAACAAGAGTTTTAATAGATGCTACTAATCAAGTCAATTACCAATAGCATTTATTTTTTTTCAATCTTCAAAACATTAATTTTAAATGAAAAATGCTTTAAAATCAGCGAAGGTCAAAATGTACCTTCGCTGCCCTGTTGCCTACTACGGTGGCAAACAATCGTTACTCAAGCGGATTTTGCCGCTTATTCCAGTGCATGTAAAATATACAGAACCTTTTTTGGGAGGTGGTGCGGTTTACTGGACAAAACAACCATCAGAAGTTGAAATAATCAACGATATGGATGGTTTTGTAGCCAATTTTTATACCGTTCTAAAAACGGATTTTAATGACCTAAAGGCTTATATAGAAAAAATACCCATAAGCCGAAAAGCGCACGACCAAGCCTGTATTATGCGTCAGCATCCTGATTTATTTACAGATATTCAACGTGCTTGGTCGTTTTTCTATATGGCAAATACGTCTATGTTTAGTATCTTAGAAAACTTGATGAATGTGCCAAACGAGGATTTGAAGCCCGTTAAAACATACAATAATAAAGTTGAACGACTTACACAAGATTATGAAAATAGGCTTAAAAATACTTTTATAGAAAGTCGTGATGCTTTGTATGTTATCAGTAGGCATGATTCAATCAACACTTTTCATTTTATAGACCCTCCGTACTTTAACTCGAACATGGGACATTATTCGGGTTATACAGACAATGATTTTAGAGCATTGCTTGATTTATTAGGCATTGTACAAGGTAAGTTTTTACTTACTTGTTATCCTTCTGAAATTCTTGATGAATACGCACAGCGTTTTGGTTGGATAGTTGAAAGGGTAGATATGAGTTTATCAGCTGGTGCAAAAGGCAAACGAAAAATTGAGTGTTTAGTTAGAAATTATACACTTTAAAAATATATAAATTAAAAGCCGATGTTTTTTGAACATCGGCTTTTTTGTGTACTTTTTAATTTTTACTTTTGTGTACTTTTTAATTTTGCGGATTTAATCGTTCCTAAAAATGTAGTTTTTTGAATTTTATATTCGCTTGAATATCATATGATTATATGCCTA